>Ga0310786_10005534_pt1 | contig 17096 bp, 18 predicted proteins | sample AusTroGonzalo_MG_FD_203881 | JGI IMG/M metagenome (GOLD analysis project Ga0310786, IMG submission 203881) | Bovine rumen microbial communities from tropical cattle in Woodstock, Queensland, Australia - Gonzalo_03 (v2) (version 2) | ecosystem: Host-associated > Mammals > Digestive system >... | reverse complement strand
GCGAGTTCGTCTATGCTGTACTCGTCGTTCTCCATCTTCCGCACAATCTCCTGAAGCTGTGCAAAGGCTTCTTCGTATTTCTGTTCTTTATTCATATCTTTAACTTTTACTTCTATACTTTTTACTCTTTCACAATCGAAACGATGGTTCCTTTTTCTAAACGGGTCTCTATCTCGTCGCCTGGTTGCAGGGTGTTTGGGTCGTGCACGGCTTTGCCATCCTTGAGGGTGATACTGTAGCCGCGCTTGAGCAGCAGAGTGGGGTCGAGGCTCTTGGTCTTCTCCCCGATGAGTTGCAGACGGTGCTTCTCAGTCATCAGACGGCGATCGAGGAGGATGGGCAAGCGATTCTCCAAATTGATAATGGATAATTGATAATTGATAACTTTCTGTTGGGCCTGATGGGCGAGTCTGCTATTGAGATTGTCGAGACGGGCCTCTTGACGCACCTTGACATTCGAGAAGAGCCTGGGCAACAGATCAGCTATGGTAGCAAGCTGCGATTTGGAATAGGCCAGTTTCTGTTGTGCCAATCGCACGATTTGTTCCTGCGAGTTGTTGAGAATGTCCATGATGGTTTTCAGGTGGTCTATGAGAAATGTGGCAGCAGCGGTAGGCGTCTTCACGCGCGTGTGGCTCACCATGTCGAGGATGCTTTCGTCGCGATCGTGCCCGATACCTGTGATGATGGGTAATGGGAAGTTGGCGACGTTCTCGGCCAAGGCCAGTGTGTCGAAGCCAGACATGTCACTTGTAGCACCTCCACCCCTGATGATGACAACTGCGTCGAATTGAAAATTGAAAATTGAAAATTGAAAATTATAAATGCGTTCCAGGGCGGCGATGATGCTCTGTTCGACGCCTTCGCCCTGCATGATGGCAGGGAAGAGCTGGGTACGGAATTGGAAGCCGTAGGGATTGTTGGCGAGTTGGTTGCAGAAGTCGCCGTAGCCTGCTGCCGTCTCGCTGGAAATGACGGCAATATGCTGGCAGAAGAGTGGCAGTTCGAGTCCTTTTTGGAGGTCGAAGACACCTTCTTCTTTGAGCTGACGGATGATCTCCTGCCGCTTGCGGGCCATATCGCCGAGGGTATAGGTGGGGTCGATGTCCGTGACGATCCATGAGAAACCGTAAGCCTCGTGGAACTGGGGATAGACCTTCAGCAGCACCTTCATGCCGGCATGTAGTCTCTGTCCTGTGGTGCGCTCGAAATAGGGGCGGATCACCATCCACTTCGAGGCCCAGCACTTGGCTGAGGCCTTGGCGATGGGCGTGGCGCTTTTCTCGTCCTTCTCAATGAGTTCTATATAGCAGTGGCCTCTCGACTCGCGGCATTCCGACAGCTCCGCCTCAACCCAATACTCATTGGGCATCTCGCACTCGATGACCTCGCGAACAAGGCTGTTGAGTTCGTACAGCGTCAGTCTCTTCTCACTTTTCATTTTTCACTTTTCACTTTTCACTTCTCGCTTCTCGCTTTCCCTATCATGTATGCACGCCAGAAGTTGGGGATGCCGTAGCCGTAGATGTTGTCAGGCTGCTGATACTGGCTGCTGGCCTGGCGCACGAGGTTGATGATTTCTAATGCTGTCTTGTTGGGCAGTGCCTGCCAGAGACAAGCCACGAGCCCTGCCACGATGGGTGTCGAGAACGATGTGCCCATGTCTCTCACGATGGTTCCTCGTCCAGAGATGAGAACAGCGGGCGAGCCCAGGGCCATCACGTCAGGCTTCACCCGTCCGTCCTGTGTCGGCCCCACGCCACAGAAAGGCGCGTTCTTCTTGTCTGTATTCACGGCACCTACGGTCAGGATGTCGTCGGCATCGGCAGGTACGGTGATTTTCTTCCAAGGCCCCATGCCGAGGTTGCCTGCCGAGTTGACGAGTATGATGCCCTTCGCAGCCAGCATTGAGGCCGTGTGCGAGATGAGGGCCGTATGGCCGTCAAGATCCCGTTGGTGGTAGTCGCCGCGATGGCCGTCGTATTCGCTGTAGCCGAGGCTGGAGGTGATGATGTCAACGCCTGCCGAGTCGGCAAACTCTGCTGCCATCGCCCAGTAGTCCTCTTCCACGGGTTGCTCCGTCTGCTGGTCCTCGCAGCGCAACAGCCAGTAACGGGCCTCGGGTGCTGTGCCCACCAGGATGTTTGGCTCGTTGGTGGCCATGGTGGAGAGTACTTTCGTACCGTGATCCGTCTCGCGGTAGAAACGTTCGCTGGCAGGATAGACAAAATCTTTTGTGCCGAGGATGTTGGCATGCAGGATGGCAGGTATCTGGTCGCAGTTCTGGAAGCCGCCGTCGAGCACGGCGATGGTCATCCCCTTGCCCTTATGTCCGATGGCGTGCAGCCGCTGTCCCAGCAGCATCTCTATCTGTTCCTTGCCGTTGCCGTAGGTCTCGCCGCGGATGCTGTCCCACTGGTTCCACTGCTCATGGACTTTCACCTTCAGCTGTCTGCGATCGATGGAGTCTGGCGATTCCCACACCTGTCGTGACGTCTTGACAAAGTCAAGTTCTGCGAGATGGCCCAATAATGTCGTATCATTTGAACGGACGAGCACAGTATTGTTCCATCGGCTGGTTCCGATAATTGCCCATTCCATCGACAATTTCCGCTCTTTGTGCGCTATTCCGTTGGCGATTTTCTCAATGTTTTTCAAGTATTGATGACTGACGGGCAGGTCAGTTGAATCGAGGCTAAGCCCCTGTCGCTTGCGACGCTCCACGCTCTTGTGTGACAGCCATCGTCCTGGGTGGTCGAGTGAATAGGTGGAACCCGTCTTGTCTTTGAGGGTATAACGCCAGATATAATATTTGCCGCCAGGATATTTTATCTTGGTAGCAGCCGTCGCACCCGTCTGGCTGATGAGCATCACGACGAGGCAGAGAAGCGTCTTCAGCAGCTTGTCTGATTGCATAGCGGATGCAAAGGTACAAATTATTTCGTGAAAATGCTTGTTTTACACGGATTATTTTGTATCTTTGCACTCGAATTGCGAAAAATAAGAAATGACAGACAACAAGCAAGCCGCACTCGAATTGGGCCAAAAACCTGTGGGACAACTGCTTTGGCAGTATGCCCTGCCTGCCATCGTGGCCATGACTGCGTCGAGCCTCTACAATATCATCGACCGTGCCATGATTGGTCAGATCGTGGGTCCTGAGGCCATTGCAGGTCTGGGCATCACCTTCCCCTTCATGAACCTGAGTGCCGCTTTTGGCGCTGCCGTGGGTGTGGGCTCTTCGACGTGCATCAGTGTGAAGCTGGGCCAGAGGGACTACCAGACGGCAGAACATCTGTTGGGTAACACGGTGACGTTGAACCTCGTGATCGGATTCCTCTTCATGGTTGTCAGTCTCTTGTTCCTCGACCCCATCCTTCGCTTCTTTGGCGCCAGCGAGGTGACGTTGCCCTATGCCCGTGAGTTTATGGTGGTCATCCTGCTGGGCAATATGGTGACGCACATGTACTTTGGCATGAATGCCGTGTTACGTGCTGCAGGCAAGCCGCGTCACGCCATGTATGCCACGTTGTTCACGGTGGCTTGTAACATCGTGCTTGTCATCGCCTTCGTGTGGTGGTTTCGTTGGGGCATCCGTGGTGCCGCCCTGGCCACCATCACCTCGCAGTCGCTGGCATTGTGCTGGCAAATGTGGATATTCTCCGATAAGAAGGAGCTGCTGCACCTGAAGCGCGGCATCTATCGCCTGAAGACGCAACTGGTGAAGAACATTATCGCCATCGGCATCTCACCGTTCCTGATGAATGTGACGTCGTGCGTGATTGTCATATTCATGAACAACCAGTTTGTGCGCTATGGAGGCGATATGGCCGTGGGTGCCTACTCGATAGCTAACTCGGTGGTAATGGTGTTCTTCATGTTTGTGATGGGTATGAACCAGGGTATGCAGCCTATCGTGGGCTATAATTACGGCGCCGAGAAATACGACCGGATGTTCCGTTGCCTGTGGTTGACGATTGCCGCTGCCACTGCGATACTGTTGGTGGGGTGGGGGCTGTCGATGCTCTTCCCACAGTGGATTGCCCGTATCTTTACGACTGATCCGACATTGCTGAGATTAGCCGCACGTGGCATCCAGTTGGATATGCTCGTGTTCTTCGTCGTGGGCTCGCAGGCCGTCATCACCAACTTCTTCCAGTGCATCGGCAAGGTGAAGGTGTCCATCTTTCTCTCGCTGTCGCGTCAGCTGTTCCTGCTGCTGCCGATGGCGTATGTGTTTCCGATGTTCTGGAATCTCGACGGTGTGTGGTATTCGATGCCGGCCTCCGACTTCGGCTCGTTTGCAATGACGATACCAATGCTGATGTGGTATATGAAGAAGTTGAGAAGTTAAGAAGTTGAGAAGTGAAAAGTGTTGTGGTATGAAACATATTATTATTAACGTAGGACGACAGTTGGGTAGCGGCGGACATGACATTGGCCGTATGCTTGCCCTCGACTTCCAGGCGAAGTATTATGACCGCGAACTACTTAATCTGGCGGCCAAGGAGAGTGGATTCAGCGAGAAGTTTTTCGAGCAGAACGACGAGAAGAAAGGCTTTTTCAAGGGGCTGTTCAATATGCAGACCTCGCACTTCAGCGGAGGGAGTATGTATAAGACGAACTTCTCTCAGGAGAGCCTGTTCCAGTTCCAGAGCGAGGCCATCCAGAAGGCGGCACGCGAGGGGAGCTGCGTGTTTGTGGGCCGATGTGCCGACTATATCCTGAGGGACTTCGACAACGTGGTGAACATCTTCATCACCGCCTCGATGCAGTATCGCATTGAGCAGATCATGAACAAGCAGAACCTCGACCGTGAGTCGGCTCGCAAGTTCATCGAACAGAAGGAGTCGAGCCGTGCTGCCTATTATAATTATTATACAGGTAAGAAATGGGGCGCTGCCGAGAGCTATGACCTCTGTATCGATTCCAGCGTTCTAGGTTTCGTGGAGACAGAGAAAATCATCGCCGAGTTTATCCGCAAGAAGTTTAAGGAATGAAGAGAATAGGCATCCTCAGTGACACGCACTCGTATTGGGACGATAAGTATCTGCACTACTTCGAGCCCTGCGACGAGATATGGCATGCAGGTGATATCGGCAGTGTGGAGGTGGCAGAGAAACTGGCTGCTTTCAGACCCTTCAGGGCCGTCTGTGGCAACTGCGACGGAGGCGACCTGAGACTGATGTATCGCGAGCTGAACCGATTCAAGTGCGAGGATGTGGATGTGCTTATCAAGCATATCGGGGGCTATCCTGGGAATTATGATTTCTCAGTGCGCTCCACGCTCTTTGCCAATCCGCCGCAACTGTTTGTGGCTGGGCATTCGCATATTCTGAAAGTGAAATACGACAAGACCCTCGGCCTGCTCCATATCAATCCAGGAGCTGCAGGCATCCAGGGCTGGCATAAGGAAAGAACCCTCGTCCGTCTCACCATCGACGGCAAGGAATTCAAAGACCTCGAAGTCATTACTTTAGGAGAAAAGAAATGTTAGAGAGGATCTGGACGTTCATACAAACATTGGGTAAGGGAATCGTACAAGGTTTCAACCAGTTCATAGAAAACGATCTCCAGAATTATATCCCTCTGTTTATCATAGCGGCAGTAATAGTGGCCGTCAGTCTGTTACAGAGAATAATAAGAAAGATTAAAACAAAATAAGACGACAATGAGGACAATCGTAATTACTGGTGGCGCAGGCTTTATAGGGAGCCATGTGGTGCGCCTGTTTGTGAACAAGTATCCCGAGTATCACATCATCAACCTCGACAAGCTGACGTATGCGGGCAACCTCGCAAACCTCAAGGACATCGAGGACAAGCCCAACTACGAGTTCGTGAAGATGGACATCTGCGACTTTGATGCGTTCTACCAGCTGATGCAGGACAAGAAGGTGGATGGTATCATCCATCTGGCAGCAGAGAGCCATGTGGATCGCTCGATTAAGGATCCCTTTACCTTTGCCAAGACCAACGTGATGGGTACGCTAAGTCTGCTTCAGGCTGCGAAGCTCTATTGGGAGAGCCTGCCTGAGAAGTATGAGGGCAAGCGCTTCTATCATATTTCGACTGACGAAGTATATGGTGCGCTGGAACTGACGCATCCTGAGGGTATCGAACCGCCTTTCACCACGACGGCATCGAGCTCTGAGCATCATCTGGCCTACGGCGACAAGTTTTTCTTGGAAACCACCAAGTACAATCCGCATTCACCGTATTCAGCTGCGAAGGCTTCTTCCGACCACTTCGTCCGTGCTTATCACGACACCTACGGTATGCCTGTCGTAGTGACGAACTGCTCCAACAACTACGGCCCCTATCAGTTCCCAGAGAAGCTGATTCCGCTGTTCATCAATAACATCCGCCATCGCAAGCCGTTGCCCGTCTATGGTAAGGGTGAGAATGTGCGCGACTGGCTGTATGTAGAGGATCACGCTCGTGCCATCGACGTGATATTCCACGAGGGTAAGATTGCTGACACCTATAATATCGGTGGTTTCAACGAGTGGAAGAATATCGACATCATCAAGGTGGTGATTAAGACCGTCGATCGCCTCTTAGGCCGCAAGGAGGGCGAGGATATGGATCTCATCACCTTTGTGACAGACCGTGCAGGCCACGATCTCCGCTATGCCATCGACTCTACGAAACTCCAGAAGGAACTTGGCTGGGAGCCCTCGCTTCAGTTTGAGGAGGGCATCGAGAAGACCGTCCGTTGGTATCTCGACAACCAGGAGTGGCTCGATAATGTGACCTCAGGTGACTATCAGAAGTATTACGATAATATGTACACCAATCGGTAAATGGACCATCTGACGCGTCAACTCCACACCTTCCTCGTGCGTGTCGGCCTTAATCCGACTGCCGTCAATCCTCATCTGGAGCACTATTTGGAGCACCTGCTCTATCTGCTACCTCCTGAGGAAGAGGAAGCTGTGACCCATTACTACGGCCTCTTCGGCTCTCCGCGCCTCTCCCTTCAGGAGATTGCCGCCGACTTGGAGTCGTCGCAGGAAGACGTGGTGGAACGTATGGAACAGTGCGTCAGTAAGTTGGCCGTTACCTCCGAGTGGCAAATGATGAAACAAATTCTTAAAAAGATATGAAAAAAATATTGCTTTTAGGCTCAGGTGAACTCGGCAAGGAGTTCGTGATAGCCGCCATGCGTGCAGGCCAGTACGTGATTGCCTGCGACCGTTATGATAATGCTCCAGCCATGCAGGTGGCTGACGAGCGTGAAGTGTTCTCGATGCTCGACGGCGATGCCCTTGAGGCTGTCGTAAAGAAGCACCAGCCCGACATTATCGTGCCTGAGATTGAGGCCATCCGTACGGAGCGCCTCTTCAAATTCGAGGAGCAGGGTATTCAGGTGGTGCCGTCAGCTCGTGCCGTCAACTACACTATGAACCGTCGTGCCATCCGCGATCTGGCAGCCAAAGAGCTTGGATTGAGGACGGCGAAGTATTTCTATGCCAAGACCTTCGATGAGTTCAAGGCTGCTGCCGATGAGATCGGCTTCCCCTGCGTGGTGAAACCTCTGATGTCTTCCTCTGGTCACGGCCAGAGCTATGTCCATAATGAGGGTGAGCTCGAAACGGCTTTCAAGGAGGCGATGGAAGGCTCGCGTGGCGACGTAAAGGAAGTAATCATCGAGGAGTTCATCGACTTCGACTCTGAGTTCACGCTCCTTACCGTCACCCAGCAACATGGTTGGCCCACGCTGTTCTGTCCGCCTATCGGACATGTGCAGAAGTCGGGCGACTATCGTGAGTCGTGGCAGCCCTACAAGATTTCCGATGAGGCCCTGAAACAGGCTCAGATGATGGCCGACAAGGTGACAAAGGCTCTGACAGGTGCAGGCATCTGGGGCGTTGAGTTCTTCTTGACCAAACAGGGTGAGGTGATTTTCTCTGAGCTCTCGCCGCGTCCGCACGATACAGGTATGGTGACGTTAGGACACACTACTAACCTAAGCGAGTTCGAACTTCACTTCCGTGCTGTGATGGGATTGCCCATCGCAGGTATCCACTTGGAGCACGCTGGTGCCTCGGCTGTAATTCTCTCGCCGACAGAGGCCAAGACTGCCGTTGACCGTTCGCTGCTCGACTACAACTTCGTGGATGCCCTCAAGGAAGACCGTACCCGCATCCGTATCTTCGGCAAGCCCGAGGCTCATAAGGGCCGTCGTATGGGTGTCGTACTCTGCTACGGTGAGGTAGGGGATGATACCAATGCGCTTCGTGACAAGGCCAAGCGTTTAGCCAAGACCGTCCTTGGCACAGATCCTTATGAGAAATTAAGGTAAGGAAAATCTGTTATCGCCGATGGATATTAAGATTATTGACCTGCCCAAGATTACAGACCCTCGCGGCAACCTGACTTTCGCTGAGGCGCAGGCAATGGTGCCGTTCGACATCAAGCGAGCCTACTGGGTCTATGATGTTCCAGGGGGCGAGAGTAGGGGAGGTCATGCCCACAAGCGTCTGAAACAGTTCGTCGTCGCCCTGAGTGGCTCGTTTCATGTGACCCTTGACGATGGCCATGAACGGAAGACTGTGCTGCTGAACCATCCTTGGCAGGGGTTGCTGATTGATGTCAACACCTGGCGAACGCTTGATGACTTCTCGTCAGGTGCCGTCTGTCTGGTGCTGGCCTCGGAGCATTACGATGAGGACGACTATATCTACGATTACGACGAGTTCCTGAAATATATCGAATGTTCGAAGTAAGACGATACACACCTGACAAGGCCGACGAGTGGAATCGGTTTGTGGCGCAGTCGAAGAACGGCACGTTTCTCTTCGACCGTCGTTTCATGGACTATCACCAAGACCGCTTTACGGACTGTTCTTTGATGGTCTTCCGCGATGGTGGCTTGTATGCCTTGCTGCCTGCCAACGTTAGGAACGATGTGCTTGTCAGTTACGGAGGGCTGACCTATGGCGGTCTGGTGATGAGCAACCGCTGTTCGGCCAGAGGTGTGCAGCAGGCTTTCGTATCGATGAACGATTTCCTTCGTTCGATGGGTATCTGTCGTGTGGTATATAAGGCTGTGCCCTGGATCTATCACCAGCAGCCAGCGGAAGAGGATCTGTATGCGCTGACGAGCGTCTGCCATGCCCGTCTTGTTATCCGAGACATCTCTTCTGCCATCATCGGTGCCAAGCGTATGAAATTCGCAGAATCCCGCAAGGCAGGAATCCGCAAGGCGCTCCGCCAAAGACTCAGCGTCAGCGAAAGCAATGATTTCGCTACGTTCTGGCAGATCCTCAACGACAACCTGTCGTCGAAATACGGCGTACGCCCTGTACATTCCGTCAGCGAATTGGAACTCTTGCATGGCCGTTTCCCTCAGAATATCCGTCTGTATATGGTTTACGACGGAGAGACACCCTTAGGCGGCACACTGCTGTTCCTGACTCCACAGGTGCTCCACACGCAGTATATCTCCGCCACTCCTGAAGGCAAGGCCGTTGGAGCCATCGACCTGCTCTTCGACGAACTCATCAATCGCCGTTTCGCTGACTATCCTTACATCGATTTCGGCAAGTCAACAGTCAGCGACAGTGCAGAGCTCAACGAGCAACTGATTTTCCAGAAGGAGGGCTTCGGGGCGCGCGCTGTTTGTTATGACACATACGAATACGACTTATGATTAAGTATCTTCCCCTGAAAAGTATCAATGACCTGCACGATGCTGAGATTCGTGAGGCGATGAACCGTGTGCTCGACAGCGGCTGGTATCTCAAGGGCGAGGCCACGCGAACGTTCGAGCAGCACTATGCCGAATATATCGGCTCCCGTCATTGTATCGCCTGTGGCAACGGCCTCGATGCCTTGACGCTCATCTTCCGTGCTTATATCGAAATGGGTGTGATGGCATCTGGCGACGAGGTCATCGTGCCTGCCAACACCTATATCGCCAGCATCCTCGCCATCACGGAATGCGGATTGAAACCTGTGTTGGTGGAGCCGTCGCTCGATACGCTCCAGATTGACGATGCGCTCATTGAGCAGGCCATCACCCCTCGGACACGCGCCCTCATGATCGTCCACCTCTATGGCCGTTGCGCCTACACCTCCCTCATTGGCGACCTCTGCCAGAAGTATAATTTGAAACTCATCGAGGACAACGCCCAGGCCCACGGCTGTAATTATCTATTATCAATTATCAATGTTCAATCAAAAAAGACAGGCTCCTTGGGCTCTGCCGCTGGCCACAGCTTCTATCCTGGCAAGAACCTTGGTGCCTTGGGCGATGCTGGTGCTGTCACTACCAATGATGACCAGTTGGCAGACGTTGTAAGGGCCTTGGGAAATTACGGCAGCCATCAGAAGTATGTGCACGACTATCAGGGCCGCAACTCGCGTATCGACGAGCTGCAGGCTGCCATGCTCGACGTGAAGTTGAAGTATCTCGATGCCGACAATCAGCGCCGCAAGGAGATTGCTGCCCGCTATGAACGAGAAGTAAGCAACGACCTCGTGAGGATAGTTTTCTCCGACCGTGATTCGGTATATCATATTTTCCCCGTTTTCAGCCCTCGTCGCGACGAACTCCGCCAGTATCTCGCAGACAACGGTGTCGAGCCCCAGGTCCATTATCCCACACCGCCCCACAAGCAGAAGTGTTATAAGGCGTGGAACCACCTCTCCTTACCCATTACTGAGCAGATCCACGCCCAGGAGCTCTCCATCCCCTGCCATCAAGCCCTAACCGACGAAGAAACCACCCGCATCATCGCCCTCCTCAATGCGTTTAAATGATAAAATAAAAATATAAGCAAGATATGAAGATTCTTTATCCATCACCCATTATTGGATTACAGAAAAAGAAAGAAGATACAGCATACCGGCTGATGCACTACGTAGTGAAGCAAGAAGTGGAAGAAGGCGTATTGTTGTATAATACGCTGACTCATGCTATGGCCCTTGTTACACACGAAGAGGCTCACCATCTGACGGAAGTGGAAGGGCTGATAGAGAACTGGTTCCTGGTTCCTGTGGGGCACAACGATAAAAAGCTTTGCAAGATTGTTAAGTATGGTTACAAATTGAGGCAGCAACGTCCTAAGGGTATCAGGAAATACACTGTTGTAACTACTACAGGATGTAACGCCCGTTGCTTCTATTGTTTTGAACAGGGCACAAAACCCATTAACATGACTACGGAAACGGCAGAGAAGGTGGCCCAGTTTATCATCACCCATCGTGGGGAGCACGAAAAGGTACAGATAGACTGGTTTGGCGGTGAGCCGCTCTACAACTTCAAAGTGATGGACCGCATCTGTACCCGTCTGTTGGAGCAGAACGTTAATTTCTACTCGCGCATCACAACCAACGGGTATCTGTTTAGCGAGAAGATGGTTGAAAAAGCTGTCCAATTATGGCATCTTAGCAAAGCTCTTATTACCATCGACGGAACTGAACAAAACTATAATCGTATCAAAGCATATATTCATCGTAACGAGAGTAATCCCTTCCAGCGGGTATTATGCAACATCGGGGCATTACTCGATGCTGGTATAAAGGTTCAGGTGAGGTTACATGTCAGTATCGATAATGTGCAAGACATACAGGAACTGATGGAATTACTGGCAGACAGATTTAAGGGTAAAGATCTGTTGTCTCTTCAGATTCTGTACTTATTCGAGTTATTTGGTCCAGAAGCAAGAGTATTGTCATCTGAAGAGCGTGCTACGGTGGTTCATGAGATCCAACGCCTGACCAACTACGGGTATCAGTTAGGTATTTCGAAACCCAAAAAGTTAGAGCGGAAAATGAAACTGTTCCGATGCATGGTAGACAGCGAAGACGCTATTATGATAGTGCCTGACGGTTACTTAGGACTCTGTGAGCACCATCTTGAAGACCGTTTCTTTGGACATATCGATAATGATGAGTGGAATATGGAGGTCCTCAATCAGTCGAGGGAGTACTGTGAGGAAATTCCAGAATGTGACACTTGTTCTGTGTATCCATTGTGTAACAGACTCAAAATTTGCGGTATACAAGACATTTGTTTCAAAGAGAATAAAGAGAATAAGATTTATACCATACAACAGCGTATGCTGACCGACTATCAAGAATTAAAGAAGGAAACAAATACTTATCAATGAACAAATACGAGATATTGAGCGGTAGTTGGCTGAAGGTTATTGCCATGGTTACTATGACAATCGACCACATGGCTGTATTCCTACCTTATTTTCATGAGCATCCTACGCTCTATTTCGCAATGCGCACCATAGGACGTGTAGCCTTCATTATCTTTGCCTTTCTGTTGTCGGAAGGATTTATTCATACTCATGACAAGAGGATATATGGCCGTAACTTGGCTGTTTTTGCCATCATATCACAGCTACCCTATAGCTTGATACATAACCATTTCCTTTTTTATTCCCATACCAATGTAGGCTTTACGCTACTTCTGGCTTTCTTAGGTATGCTTGCTATGGAGCATTACAAGGAGGAGAAGATTAAACTCATCGCAATCTTGGCCACAATTATCATTGTAACCTTGTTGGTAAAGCCTGTCCGAAGCTTCGCAGGTGTAGGACTCGTATGGGTGTTCTATCTTTTACGCTCCTACCCAATATCCCGATTGTTCGTCGGTTTCTGTATGATAGCGCGTAACTACGTCTTTGGCCAGATGTTAGGCTTTGCTGTGTTGGGTTTATATAACGGCCAAAGAGGGTTTATTAAAGGCTCCATAGGTAAGTATGCTTTCTATGTCTTCTATCCTCTACACTTGTTAATACTGTGGGGCATACGTACTTTTTTGTGATTTTTTTGGGAAATAATGTAATATCATGCAAAATGATGCGTCTAACTGAGTAGAGAAAAGTAAACAAAACATTAACAATTTAAACATTACATCTATGGATTGGATTACACCTCCCTTGGTTTGCGCCATCATTTTCGGCTGCATCTACAAAGTAGTTGAGTTGTTCGTTCACAAACGCGAGCGACTGATGCTCATCAACAAACTTACAGAAATCTCTAACGTCGACTTCAAAGGCATCAACCTCTACAGCAGCGGTAACAAGTTCACGGGCTTGCGCATCGGATGGCTGTTGTTGGGCGTAGGCTGCGGATTCTTCTTCGGGTTCCTTATTAATATGATAGCTACCGAAGGGAAATATGCATATGATTTCGACAACGTTTGGCGTTATCACAGCGTAGTTGGAGGCATTGTCTATGTGGCCTGCATCTGCATCTGCGGCGGTATCGGCCTGCTGCTGTCGTATCGGGCTGAGAGAAAAGCAGAACATCCTGAAGAAAAGAAGGTCGACGAATTCCCAGTCTAACTGATGCAGACGGACGAGAACCTGCTGATAGCCCGAATCCTCGACGGTCACGCCGAGGACTTCGGCTATTTCTTGGAGCGTTACAGCCAGGAAGCCTTTGCCATCGTGGTGCGCCTTGTGCCACAGCAGGAAGACGCAGAGGAACTGGTTCAAGACGCTTTCGTCCGTGCTTTCAACCGGTTGGAAACGTTCGAAGGCCGTTCGTCGTTCTCGACATGGATCTGCAGGATCGCCTACACCACAGCCGTATCGTGGTTGAGGAAGCGGCGCATGAAATACCTCAGCATAGACGACCGCCCACAGTTGTCGGACACAGAGGTCGACGAGGCCTTCGACGACGAGTCGCGTATCGAAGAACTGACTCGGGCCATCACACTGCTGAAACCAGATGAGCAGACACTCATCACACTCTATTATTACGACAATCGTCCACTCAGCGACATTGCCTATATTCTCGATGCCGAGCCAAACACATTGGCCACTCGCCTGCATCGCATTCGTCGTAAACTATATCTACTCATGAAACATGGAGCAAACAACTAAGGATCGTGCATTAATGAAGGCCCTCGCTCCAAAGGAGCCGAGACAGCTGCCGTCAAATTTCCCATATCTCACCATGCGTCGCATCAAAGAGCAACAGCGCGTGGAAGAGCGCCGCCAGCATCTGATGGCCATTGTTACGTCGATAGCCGTCGCTCTTGCTGGTATTGCCGTGCTCCTGTACTTTATAGGGGATGTGCTTTGGCATTCTTTAGTATGCATCTGTAGTCAGCCAGGTGCGTTTGCCCTTGTTCTGCCCACGCTTTTCTGTCTGGTGTTCTTTGCTTTCGTGAACCTCTGGCTTTCCCGCCATTATAAACTCACTGGGGACGGTTCTCAGTGAGCTCTCGCAACAAGAAGGACTCACTGGGAACCGTCCCCAATGAGTCCTCAGAATCTGACGCTGTCATTTGTCAGAATTGTCAGATTTCCTCAGGCAGCATGCTTCTGATAATAGCCCTCGGTCTTGTAGAGAATCTTCTGCTCCTTGTCCTCTTCTATCCAGCCTCGTTTCTTCCACTGCGACAGCAGATTGCTCGCTGCCTTCTTGAAGTCGGAGGAGGTGCACTGGGCCTTGTAGAGAATCTCGAACTCCTGACGGGTGAACGAGTCGCTGAGCTGCTCCAGCAGACACGATACGCCTGGCTTCATGATGCGGGAGTCCTGAGAGAGTTTCGTGCTGATCTCCTCGCCGAGGATGCACATCTTCACCCACATGTCGTAATCGAACGACCAGGTGACGAACTCCTCAATCTCCTTGCTCCACTTCATGCCGTTCATGACATAGAGCAGGATGCTCTTTCGGAAGGCAATCTCCACGGCTCGATACGACAGCTGCTGATAACTCTCATTACCCATCATCAGCGCCCTTTCCTCACCACGGTCTAACAGCTTCAGAGCCAGATTCTTGGCCTGCTGGCAGACGATGGTTCCCTTGGCACTTTCAAGTCGGGCCTGATAGACGGCCAGCTTCTTGTCGAAGGCCTCGTCGTAGCGCTTAAACATCGGGCGATGCTCCACGTCATCCTTCACGATGGTTGACAGACTCAGTCGCGAGAGGGTACCATTGTCGATGTTGGCTCCAAGGAACATCTTGGCCGTGTTGGGTGTGGTGGAGATGACCACATTCCAGCGCATCGACGCACGGGCCTTGACGGATTGCGTGCCAACTCGTTCCTGACCGTAAACATCGGTATCGAAGTCTCGGCGCAGAATCTCTGTCACCTCCGAAGCAGAGCCACCAGCCAACTTCTTCAGCTGCTCAATCTCGTCCATGATGGTGAAGATGGCCTTGTTGCCAGCACGTTCGGCATCCTCGAGTATCTGGGCAAAGGCAGCGTTAGTCATGTCAGAGTCGACCACCTGCTTGCAGATATCCTTCGGACGCTCAGGCTTGTCTTTGTTGGCGCCCTTCGTGTTGTTCTGCTCAGCCCAGTCCTTCTCCTTGGCACGAGAAATCTTGTCCTTCTCGATGATTGGATGGAGGATGTGGTTGATGGGCTCCTTGATGCTTGACTTTCCCACCGACATCTGACCTACGAGCAGATGCTCCTGAGTCATCTCTATCAGCGTACCGTTCCAGAATTCGGCCTTCAGACCGCCCGTATAGGTGGCAAAGGCGGCAAACGAGGTGTTCGAGATGGCCGGATGGTAGCCCTTGGGAGCCTTCGAGGTGATGAGCTTCACGGGGCCAGGCAGACGGCTGGGCATCACGGGCTGGTGCATCAGCGAGTCCTCATCCATACCGTTCTCGATGTTCACACGCTTGCGGGCAAGGGTAATCGAGTTCTTGATCTTCACGGGCGTGGTCTGCGACTGGTTGCGTCGGCAAGCACTCTCGATGGTCGCGTTCACACGGTCCTGAGTCTCACCATAGTTTGGCAGAATCTGCTTGATCCACTGCGGGTCATCGTTGCAGATATGGCGCAGATGACAGGCCATTGTGTAGATAAACGGATTGCGGTTGCCGTGTTCGGGTGTGCCTCCAAGCTGATCTGCCAGCTCCTCAACGATGTAAGAGTAGGGGATACCCATGTAGTCGTGAGGATAGTCCTGCTCAATGTTGTGCTCTTTATCTTGGGCACAGGGCTCAATTTTGAGCTCAGTCTCTGCAGCGGTAGTTATTCCTTTTTCCCTTCCATCTATGGAGAGCCTTCGGTCTGTGAACGCCTTCTGACGGGCCTTGACCTCATTCTCTGGGAGTCGCTCGTACCAGCCGTCGGCAGTAAAGAGCTGCGAGTCGGCATCGGTGATGTAGATCATGCGCTCTGGTGAGCAGCAGTCCTCATCGAAACTCACACCCAGTGCCTTCGTGTAGGCCATCTGAGCTTCTTTGATGGTCATGCCCAGCGGCAGACGGATATCGAGGTGCAGCTTGCCTGATGCCGAACGCTCCACGTGGAGAAGCATGCCCTTCCACTCACCCTCCTGATCATTAAGAAGGTACGCGCGAGAGAGTGCCTGCTCGGCCTGCTCAGCGTTGTCAATGTCCACGCAGGTCTGCCAGGTGAACTCCTCTGGGACGATCGCGGCTTGAGCCCTGCGGTTGTCTTTGAAGCTGAAGTAGTGGGGACAGCGGAATGGAAGCTGAGCCTTCAGCTGGCGACGCTCATCGGCATTGCCCGACTGGCGGATGCTCTTTATCAGGGCGACCACCTCAGGATTCTTTGTCACGCCGAAGTATTCCTCCAGCGTCATGTTCATTACTTGTGCCATGTTCTTGGCACCAACTTTCGGGTTCATCGGGAGAACCCTTTTCAATTCTAATAGTTCATTACTCATAAGCAAAACAATTCTTTAATTTGATTTTTATTCTTCATGCTAATCCGGATTTTGCATTGCAAATTTACAAAGAATTATAATGCTAAATGTGACTTTTCCCCATTTGTTCTCCGTCGGAAAAACCTCGGAAAAAAGTCGGAAAAACTCGGAAAAGAGTTGGTCCTTCTCGGATGCCTTTCGGCACTTTCTCGGGCAAAAGAACTCATTGGGGACGGTTCTCAGTGAGTTCTCGCAGCAAAAAGGAACTCACTGAGAACCGTCCCCAATGAGTCCTAGTATTTCAAGAGTGATGCACCCAAGCAGATGTATGCAAACTTCCCTGCTGGTATTCACCAACCTTTCGACCGAGATGTACTCTGCCGAGAGGATTGAGAACTATATGAAAAAGAATGACATTCATTTCCTCTTCCCAGGTCATTACAATGGGGACAATCTGGAGACGCCCCAGCGTGTAACTGATATC
>Ga0310786_10005533_pt1 | contig 17101 bp, 11 predicted proteins | sample AusTroGonzalo_MG_FD_203881 | JGI IMG/M metagenome (GOLD analysis project Ga0310786, IMG submission 203881) | Bovine rumen microbial communities from tropical cattle in Woodstock, Queensland, Australia - Gonzalo_03 (v2) (version 2) | ecosystem: Host-associated > Mammals > Digestive system >... | reverse complement strand
TGAAGAACTTGATAATATCCTGAAAGAAGTAGGTCGTGACCAGAATAATAAAATTCAGCGTTATAAAGGACTTGGAGAGATGGATGCCGAGCAGCTCTGGGAGACTACAATGGATCCGGAAAGAAGAATTCTCCTTCGGGTGAATTATGACGAAGAAACAGAATCAGAGCTTGATCTTACCTTTACAACATTAATGGGAGATAAGGTAGAGCCGAGAAGAGAATTTATTGAAGAAAACGCAAAGTTCGTTAAGAATCTGGATATTTAAGATGGATATACTCCATTTACTGGTACATCGATTTAGATGATCATCTCGAAAAAGATGTACCGGGAGATTATCACATTTAACAGAATGATTGTCTGAATTCAGGCAGAAAGAGGAACAATGAACGACGATATTTTTGACCGCAAGCCGGGAGAAATTGATAAGATCCATGAAGTTGATCTGAAGGAAAGGATGGAAACCTTTTATATCGATTATGCGATGAGTGTAATCGCTGCCCGTGCTCTTCCGGATGTCAGGGACGGCTTAAAGCCTGTACAAAGAAGAGTACTCTATTCCATGATCGAACTGAATAACGGGCCGGATAAACCGCATCGTAAAAGTGCCCGTATCGTAGGTGATACCATGGGTAAATACCATCCTCACGGAGATAGTTCCATTTATGGTGCATTGGTTAATATGGCCCAGGACTGGAACACAAGATATCCTTTGGTTGATGGTCATGGCAATTTTGGTTCCATGGATGGTGATGGTGCTGCAGCAATGCGTTATACGGAAGCAAGGCTTTCTAAAATCAGCATGGAATTGCTTGCGGATATCAATAAGGATACTGTTGATTTTGTTCCTAACTTTGATGATACCGAAAAAGAACCCGTTGTTTTACCAAGTCGTTATCCGAACCTTCTTGTAAACGGAACAACCGGTATTGCAGTAGGAATGGCAACGAATATTCCGCCTCATAACCTTCGTGAAGTGGTGGAAGCAGTTGTAAAGATCATTGATAACAGAGTACTTGAGGACAGGGAAACTTCTATTGAAGAGATTCTTCCAATTGTAAAGGCACCGGATTTTCCTACAGGTGGGTTAATTCTCGGTACGAGAGGCTGTGAGGAAGCATATCGTACCGGCCGCGGGAAGGTTCGTGTACGAGCTGTTACCAATATCGAAACTCTTCCTAACGGTAAGAATCAGATCATCGCCACAGAACTACCTTATATGGTGAACAAAGCAAATCTGATCATTAAGATTGCAGAGCTTGTAAAGCTGAAAAAGATTGATGGTATCACAGATATACGAGATGAGTCCAACCGCGAAGGTGTACGAGTAGTTATTGAACTTCGAAGAGATGCCAATGCCAATGTGGTACTTAATCAGCTTTATAAACATACTCAGCTTCAGGATACTTTTGGTGTCATCATGTTGGCGCTTGTAAATAATGAACCGAAAGTTATGAGTCTTCTTGATATGCTGAAATATTACATAGCTCATCAGGAAGATGTGGTAACTCGCCGTACAAAGTATGATCTGAATAAGGCGGAAGAGAGAGATCATATTTTGCAGGGTCTCTTAAAAGCACTTGATTTTATTGATGAAGTTATTTCGATCATCCGTGGCAGTCAGAATACTCAGGAAGCCAAGGAAAAACTGATTGAGCGCTTTGAGCTGAGTGATGTACAGGCACAGGCGATCGTAGATATGCGTTTGAGAGCATTGACAGGTTTGGAGAGAGCAAAGCTTGAAGACGAGCATAAGGAGCTGGTTGCAAAAATCGCCGAACTGAAAGCTATTCTTGCAGATGAAAAATTACTTCTCGGCGTGATCAAAGAAGAAATTCAGATCATTGCCGTTAAATATGGAGATGACAGACGAAGTAAAATAGGATTTGATGAGTTTGACATCTCTATTGAAGATATGATTCCTCATGAAAATACTGTAATCGCAATGACTAAGCTTGGTTATATCAAGCGTATGACGGTAGATAATTTTAAGGCGCAAAACCGAGGCGGTAAAGGAATCAAAGGAATGCAGACCATAGAAGATGATTATATTGAAGATCTTCTAATGACAACAAATCATCATTACCTGAATTTCTTTACAAACCATGGTAGAGTATACAGGTTAAAAGCTTATGAGATTCCGGAAGCCGGAAGAACTGCAAGAGGAACTGCGATCGTCAATCTTCTGCAGCTTGCACCGGAAGAAAAGATTACAGCTATGATTCCCATTAAGGAATATGAAGAAGAGAAGAACCTATTTATGGTAACGAAAAAGGGTATCATTAAGAAGACATCCCTGATCGAATATTCCAATGTCAGAAAGAATGGTCTTACAGCCATTAATCTTAGGGATGATGATGAGCTGATCGAAGTAAAGACAACAAGGAATGATGATGATATCTTCCTGGTAACAAAACATGGTTTGTGTATTCGATTTAAGGAGACGGATGTACGTTCCACAGGAAGAGCTTCCATGGGTGTTATTGGTATGAATCTTGAGGATCAGGATGAAATCATCGGAATGCAGCTCCAGAGTCAGGGTGATTCGCTTCTCATTGTATCCGAGCTTGGTTATGGAAAACGTACCTATCTCGAAGAATTCCATGTACAAAAGCGAGGCGGAAAAGGCGTAAAATGTTATAAGATTATGGAAAAAACCGGAGAAGTAGTCGGCGTTAAGGCAGTTAATGATGATAACGAAATCATGATGATCACAACAGAAGGCATCATCATTCAGCTCAGAATGCAGGACATCTCAAAGCTTGGAAGAATTACATCCGGTGTAAAAATGATGAATCTTAAGGAAGGCGTAAAGATCGCGCAGATTGCAAAAGTAAGAGAGAAGATTTCCGACGGTAATCAGGAATTTGATAATGTTGAAGATGCTGAGGCAAGTATCGAAGCGGAATACGGACAGGATATGACAGATATGGATGACTTTGAAGATGATCCGGATAAAGAGATCAATCTCCCGAGAGAAGAGGAAGACGAATAAAATACTATATCAAAAAAGAATGTCGTAAAAGGCATTCTTTTTTGATATACTGAGATGATATTTGATATTTGATATTTGAAAGAATGGTCGGGATGCTACTTTCGTGGTTTACAAAACTGGGAAAAGAGAATATAATAATTTTCTAACCTTTAGAATAAATTATTTTGTAAGATATAGGAGTGAAATCATATTATGGAAGCGTATCTTGTATTTCGGGATTTAGCGATCATTATTATATTCGCGAAAGTATTTGGAATTCTTGCGCGGAAATGCAAAGCACCTCAAGTTGTCGGTGAGATCATTGCAGGACTTCTGATCGGACCGAGCGTTCTTGGTCTTGTTGAACAAACAGCTTTTCTGACACAAATGGCAGAGATTGGTGTTGTGTTGTTGATGTTTTCGGCAGGACTTGAGACAAATTTAAAGGATCTGATGAAGACAGGACCGATTGCCTGTCTGATCGCGTGCTGTGGTGTATTTGTACCACTTCTAGGCGGTTCGCTTTTATACATGGGGCTTTATGGTGTCGCACCTTGGGGTTCGGAGAATTTTTATAAAGCTGTTTTTGTGGGTGTGATCATGACAGCTACAAGTGTCAGTATTACAGTACAGGCTTTGAAAGAACTCGGGAAGCTGAAGGGAAAAGTCGGAACGACTATTGTCAGTGCGGCGATTATAGATGATGTTATCGGTATTATTGTACTTACCTTCGTGATAGGACTTAAGAATCCTGAAACAGATCCAATGAGTGTTGTGATTTCTACGGTTTTATTCTTCCTTGCTGCTATTTGTGTCGGATTCCTGCTTTATTTTATCTTCAAAAAACTGGATTCAAAATATCCTCATACACGTCGTATTCCGATCTTAAGTCTGGCACTTTGTTTTGCTTTTGCATATACGGCGGAAAAATTATTTGGAATCGCAGATATCACAGGTGCTTACGTAGCCGGTATCATACTATGCTCCATTCAGGATTCAGAATACATTGATGAAAAAATAGATATAAATTCTTATATGCTTTTTGGTCCTGTCTTTTTTGCAAGTATCGGATTAAAAACCAGTATCGATAATATTGATAGCGGTATTATTGTCTTTTCGATCGGATTTGTGCTTGTCGCATTGATCACAAAGATTATTGGATGCGGGATCATGGCAAAAATCTGCAGATTTCGTTTTCTTGACAGCTTAAAAATCGGCGTTGGAATGATGACACGCGGTGAAGTTGCTTTGATCGTATCACAAAAGGGATTGTCAGAGGGACTTATGAATCCTGTTTACTTTACATCAGTTATTTTACTGATCATTATCTCCAGCATATCAACTCCAATTATTTTAAAACTATTGTATGCAAAAGATAGCGCCACTGAATAAAGAGAATAAACTATTCTTTTGTTTCTTTGGAAGTGTCGCTGATCTGTTCAGAATGATCCACTACTGGTTCTTCGCTTTCAATTAATTCATTGCTTTCAGTTTCTTGAACTTTGGAAGGATTTTGGTTGAATGCATCTTTGTAAAAATCTCTTCCGAGAGAAAGCCAGGACATAACAATGGAAATAATAAACAGCATAACAACCAATAGGATCATATCCTTATGGTCAAAGTGATTTCTTTTTTTCATATTGGCTCCTTCGTTTTATATGAACCGTTTATATAATGTCAGGATGCAAAGGTCAAAATTCGTTTGTGAGAACAAAGCAGAATTTTGTAACATAGGAGTAATCGTAACATACTCCTTTACAGGAAGGCTTTTATAAATTCGAACATTTTTAATCGAGAGCTTCAACATCCTTTTTCCTTGATAAAGGAAGCGAAAATACAAATTCCGTACCGACTCCCTCGGTGCTGATCACGTTGATATTTTCGTTGTGAGCATATATGATCTCCTTGACGATGGCAAGTCCGAGACCGGTTCCTTTCTTGTCTTTTCCACGCGAGAGATCAGATTTGTAGAACCTGTCAAAAATGAGTTTTAAATCATCTTTCGGGATACCGATTCCGCTGTCCTTCACCGAGACAAAAAGTTTGTTTTTCTTTAATGAAGTCTCGATTTTGATCACAGAATCCTCATGACTGAATTTAATTGCGTTATCAACCAGATTATAGATAACCTGCTTAATTTTTTCAACATCTGCATGGACATACATCACTTCATCAGTCAGTACCACCTCAATTGCGATCGTCTTTTTTCTACAACTTCCTTCAAATGAAGCAGCGATCCCACGGATCACATTGTTGATATCGAAATCCGTTTTATCCAAAAGAAGTCCCTTGGTATTTAAGTTGTTCAGCATCAAAAGGCTGTTTGTTAATTTGGTTAACCGGTCTGTTTCATTCATTACGATTGTGAGATATTTTTCATGCATTTCAGGAGGAATCGTTCCGTCGATCATAGCTTCGAGAAAACCTCGGATAGAAGTAAGCGGAGATCGGAAATCATGTGAAACGTTTGCAACAAATTTCTTCTGATCATCTTCTGATCTTGCAATTTCACTCGCCATATAATTCAAGCATGCGGCTAAGTAACCGATTTCATCATCGCTTTCCACCTGAAATTCATAGTGCATATTACCTGCAGCATATTGTTCTGTAGCATATGTAATCTTACGAATCGGGATATATACCATCTCCGTAAAGAAGATTAGTACGATCATCGATAAAAGGAACAGAATAAAGAATGTCAGGTAGAAAACACGAAGCAGGCTGTTAGCAGCTTTTTCTATTTCCTGCATGGGATAATGAATTGTCACATATCCTTTAATCTTAAAATCCAAGGTAATCGGTGAAATGATATTAAGCTGTTGAGTATCAAAGGTATCAAAGAAACGATCGACAACATAATAAGTATTGCCGGTGATCGTGGGATCAAAATTTTCTATGAGAAGGACATCTTCTACATTGATATCATGGCGACTGTCCAAAACCACACGTCCGGAAGGGTTAATAATCTCGATAGAAGCATGCAGGAAAAGTGCGATTGCATCAATTTGGTCTTTTACGGTCTCTAATCCGACCTCATTATTATAAAGTTCACTGGCGTAGGTACTTGATATCAGGTTTGCTTCGGAATAGAATTTTTCTGCATTTTCTTTCACATAATGATCCCGGACCATGCCGGGACTGAATGTTGAAACAGCAATAAAACCAAAAATACCGAAAATCAGATAAGCCAGCAAAAATTTCAGATAAAGAGTTTTTTTCATAATTCGCCGGACCTCTTACGATCATCTTTTTTTCACTTCAAATTTATAACCTACACTATGCACGGTAGAAATCTTCCACATTTCATGATCCTTGATTTTTTCACGCAGACGCTTAATATGTACATCAACAGTTCTGGAATCTCCGATATATTCATAACCCCAGACCTGATCCAAAAGCTGTTCCCTGGTAAATACACGATTCGGAGAAGAAGCAAGGCAGAATAAAAGCTCGAGTTCCTTCGGCGGCATATCGATGGTATTTCCTCGATAGGTGACAGAATAATTGGTAAGGTTGATCGTCAGATCCGGATACTCCACCTTCTTTTCCACGTAAGAAGATTTTGTGTCTTCAGGTTCCGGTGCAGCAGGTTTCTGGTATCGCCGAAGGACGGCCTTAACCCTTGCTACTAATTCCTTGGAATCAAAGGGTTTTTCAATATAATCATCTGCACCGAGTTCTAGTCCGAGAACTTTATCAAAGACTTCACCTTTTGCAGAAAGCATGATAATAGGGATTTCATACTTAGCGCGGACTTCACGGCAAACTTGATAACCATCGATTCCCGGCAGCATCAGATCCAGTAGGATCAGTTGTGGCGGCTCCTTCTCCACGATGGGCATTACTGATTCTCCGTCATTTACAATAACCGTATCGAAGCATTCCTTAGTAAGATAGAGGGAGATCAGTTCGGCAATGTTATTGTCGTCGTCTACAATCAGGATTCTTTGTTTTGAAATCATGTCATTTTCCCCTTTTGATAGGATGAAGATAGGATCATCCGTATTTATTTGAAGGTGGCGATGGTTACTCCGGCATCGCCCTCTCCGAATTCACCAAGTCGAAATTCCTTGATATATTTCAATTTTTTTAGATGAGAATGGATTGCACTTCGCAGTGCTCCTGTACCTTTGCCATGTACAATACGCACACTCGGAAGATGTGCAAGATATGCGTCGTCCAGATATTTATCGAGTTCCGACAATGCCTCGTCCACCGTGCGACCGAGAAGATTAATCTCTGTTGAAACGGACAGGGATTTGGACATTTTAAGCTTTCCGGTTCCCGTGCTTTTAGGAGTACCCGGCACGGAGATATCTTTTTCCATTACTAAAACAAGATCTGAAACGTTCGTCTGTGTTCGGATAATCCCACATTGAACAAACAGATTTCCCTTTGCATCCGGAAGAGTGCTGACGGTTCCCTTTAAGCCCATGGAAACAATCTTTACGGTATCTCCTTTTTTCAGCTTACCGGGATCAAGTGTCTTAGAAGCACTAGGTGTTTTGGAGGAAGCGCTGATGGAAAGCTTGTCATTTTTATCTTTGATGCAGTCACGAATCTTTTGGCGCTTTTGCTCGAGAGTTTTCATATCAATGCCCATGGAACTGGCTTTATTGAAATCACGAATGGTCTCGTCAGCAACATCTTTAGCATCCTGTAAAATCTCACGTGCCTTTTCATTTGCGTCGCGCAGGATTTTGTCTTTCGCTTTATCGATCTTTTCATTTTTTTGACGAAGCTGTTCTTCCAAAAGACGTATATTTTCCTTTTTCCGCTCGATTTCTTTCCGCTCATCTTCCATACGGATACGGTTGCTTTCAAGATCAGCGATTACATCCTCAAAGCTGGTTTCTTCCTTACTGATCTGCTCTTTTGCAGCTTCGATGATTTCGGCGGGCAGCCCCAGCTTGGAAGAGATAGCAAAAGCATTACTCTTCCCGGGAATTCCGATCAGCAGACGATAGGTGGGCTGTAAAGTTTCGACACTGAATTCACAACAGGCATTCTGCACAAAATCTGTAGTCAGGGCATAGATCTTCAGCTCACTGTAATGAGTTGTTGCCATTGTTCGGATTCCGCGGTCATGCAAATGATTCAGGATAGAAATAGCAAGTGCTGCGCCCTCTGTCGGATCTGTTCCCGCACCGAGTTCGTCAAACAGACACAGGGAATGTTCATCTGCATGCTTTAAGATATTTACAATACTGGTCATATGTGAGGAGAAAGTAGAGAGGCTCTGTTCAATACTCTGCTCGTCTCCGATATCCGCAAAAACCTCCGTGAATACAGAAAGTTCTGAGCGGTCCTGCGCCGGAATATGCAATCCTGCCTGTCCCATCAGCGTAAACAATCCGACAGTCTTTAAGGAGACAGTTTTACCGCCGGTGTTGGGACCTGTAATGATCAGCAGGTCAAAATCCCTGCCGAGGTGGATATCGATGGGAACAACCTTTTTTTTGTCCAGCAATGGATGCCTGCCTTGACGGATATTGATGATATGTTTTCGGTTAAACAATGGTTCCATCGCATTCTGGTCGATAGCCAGTTTCGCCTTGGCAAAGATAAAATCCAATTCTGTCATTGTTTTTACATTGACAGAAAGTTCGTCAGTATGATCAGCGCACATATAACTTAAGTCTGCTAGAATATGTTCAATTTCTTCCTTTTCCTGAAGATCAAGTTCCTTGAGTTGATTGTTCAGATTCACGATCGTTGTCGGCTCAATAAAGAAAGTAGACCCGCTGGAGGACTGATCGTGCACCAGACCGGTTATCTGTCCTTTATACTCTGATTTTACTGGAATACAATACCGATTATTCCGCATAGTGATTACGGCATCCTGTAAAAAAGTACGGGAAGGACCTGTGATCATGCTGTTAAGCTGATTGTGGATCTTTTCACCGGTTGCCTGGATACTGCGCCGGATGCTCTTAAGCTTTGGGCTGGCATCATCTGCAAACTCATCTTCAGCAAGTATGCAGCGATTGATTTCTCCGGCCACCTGTGTCAGCGGAGTCAGTGCATTAAAATATTCATCCAGGCTGTCATCTGGGATGTCTTCCCGCTCCTTTCGGCCATAGGTCTTAATACGGTTCACATTGTCGAGTACACCTGCTATCTTTAAAAGTTCGGAAGACGAGAGAGTGCTGCCAATCTCCAAAGAACGGATCGAGAAACCAAGATCCTTATTACTTCCAAAGGAGGTGCTTCCGCACTTAAAGATACGAGAAACAGCATCTTTGGTACGTGCCTGATCCTCACGGATTTTGACGATATTATCAGAAGGCAAAAGTTCTTTACAGAGTTTTTTACCCGGCTCGGAATCGGCCTTCTCAACCAAAAGATCAATGATCTTGTTAAATTCCAGTGTTCTTAATACTTTTTCGTTCATGATGATTCTCCAGAAAACAGTTCTGAGAGTTTCTCAGATTTTGATATACAAACCTAATCCTAGCATACCATACCAAACAGAAAAAAAACAGAGTGAACAGCATTTTTCTTGTATTTTAGGTTTATTTCAGGTTGAGTTGATAAGATGGTACCAAGAAAGAGAGGAAAGAGATATGGCTTATCAGGATACATTTAAAAGATATGAAATGAAATATCTTCTTACAAAACAGAATAAACAGCGGATTTTGTGGGCGATGGAGCCATATATGGAACTTGATGAATATGGACGCACCACAATCCTGAATATTTATTATGATACACCGGATGATTTGTTGATTCGAAGATCCCTTGAAAAACCGGTTTATAAAGAAAAGCTGAGACTCAGAAGTTATGGTGTTCCAACTTCCAAGTCAACGGTATTTGTGGAATTAAAAAAGAAATATCAAGGGATTGTATACAAACGAAGAACAGCCGTAACGCAGAAAGATGCCGAAAACTATTTTTATTATGGGAAACCATTTCCCATAAAAGACCAGATTACGTCTGAAATCGATTATTTCAGATCATTTTACCGGGAACTCATACCGGCAATGGTAATCAGTTATGAAAGGGAAGCGTATTTTGCAAAAGATTGCAATACATCGGATCTTCGTATTACTTTCGATGAAAATCTATTGTGGAGAGATAAGGATTTATCACTACAGTCAGGTGCATACGGTTATTCGCTTCTTGAGTCGGAACAAACTTTGATGGAGATCAAGGTCGGCGGTGCGATGCCGCTCTGGCTTGCCAGAAAGCTATCTGAAGTAGGTGTTTTTCAATGCTCATATTCCAAATACGGAAGTGCTTATCAACAAAAGTGCATGATGCCGGAAAGTTTTTTGGAAGAAAAGCGGGCATAGAGCAGAAAAGGAGAAGAATATGGAACAATTATTTCAAGGAGTATTTGATACAACAGCGACAAGCATTCAATTGAAAGAATTTGTATTGTGTATGGGATCTGCACTTGTAATAGGCATTTTCCTAGCAGCGGTTTATACCTACAAAAACAATTACTCGCAAAGCTTTATTTTAGCACTTGCATTGATTCCCGCAGTTGTCTGTGTTGTCATTATGATGGTAAACGGGAATGTCGGAGCCGGAATTGCAGTGGCCGGAGCTTTTAGTCTGGTGCGCTTTAGATCCGCGCAGGGTACCGCAAAAGAAATTGTGGCAATCTTTCTTGGTATGGGAACCGGTTTGATCACAGGTATGGGATATATCGCTTATGCGGTTGTTTTCGCAGTGATTGTAAGTGCTGTTATGGTACTGTATACGATGCTCGGAATAGGATTGCCAAACAAAGTATCTTTGGAGAAGATACTTCATATCACGATTCCGGAGAATCTTGATTACGAAACTGTTTTTGATGAGATCATGGAAGAGTATACAAACAGCTATGAACTGATCAATGTTAAAACCAGCAATATGGGAAGTCTTTTCAAACTCACATATCATATTTGTTTTAAGGAACAGGGAAAAGAAAAAGAATTTCTGGATAAGATACGAACCCGAAACGGAAATCTCGAAATTGCAGTTTCCAGAAATGATAGGAATCAGGAGGCAGTATTATGAATAAAAAGAAGATTATACAACGTTTGTCCGGTAAATTAGCTGTTGCGGTTCTAACAGGAGCTCTTTTACTAAGCGGTTGCAATGAAGAAAGCGGAAAGACATCCGAAGCGTCTCTGCTCACGGAAAACGTGTCCGATAAGAATTCCGGGGACGAGGTAAATGTACAAAATGATAACTTACAGGAAAGCTCAGGAACATCCGGCTTAGGCGAATCACAGGTGCTCTCAGCGGATGTCAGTACATTGGATGTTAGTGAACAGTTTTCGAAACGGGATCTGGAAAGTGATTATGATGCATCGCAATGTACGTTGATTACTTTGAACGGTGACAGCGCAGTGTGTGATAGCGAAAACGTGGTAATAGAAAACAGTACTGTTATCATAAAAGCGGAAGGTGAATATCTGATCAAGGGAACCTTAAAGGATGGTTCTGTTCGTGTGGATGCTCCGGAAGATGCAAAGATCCGTCTGATCTTTGACGGTGTACAGATTTCTTGTGATCAAACGGCAGCTGTCTATGCAAAGGAAGCGGATAAAGTGTTTATCACGATCGCAGAAGGAAGTACCAATACCATCACCAACACCGGAGAATTCAAAGAGATCGATGACAATAAGATTTCAGGAGCAATCTTTTCGAAATGTGATCTATCAATCAATGGAAAAGGCAATCTGATTGTTAGTTCTGTAGAGGGAAGCGGTATTGTTTCCAAGGATGATTTGGTGATTGCAGATGGCGAATATGTGATCACAGCAGGAAGTCATGGGATATCCGGTAAGGATAGTATTCGGATTGCAGATGGAAATATTACCGTCACAAGTGTTAAGGATGGTTTGCATTCTGGAAATGAGGAAGATCCGGACAAGGGATATATTTATATCGCAGGCGGTACAGTTTCTGTTTCTGCGAAAGATGACGGAATCCATGGGGAATCCAAGGTAGTGATCGCAGATGGTATAGTGAATATTCTGGAAAGCTATGAAGGCATTGAGGCAGCAGTGATTGAGATTGCCGGAGGAACTACATCCGTTATTTCAGACGATGATGGTCTGAACGCAACGGACGGGAGCGGAAGCAGCTTTGGACCGGGAGGAGGTTTTGGTAAATCGGAGCAGATAGCTACATCCGATTCCAAAACAGATATTTGTATTATCATCTCCGGGGGCAAAACCACGATAGATGCGAGAGGTGACGGAATTGATTCCAACGGAAACCTGTACATAAAAGGAGGCGAGACGTACATTTCCGGTCCTGAAAATGAAGGAAATGGTGCGATTGATTATGAATACTCAAGTGAGATTACCGGAGGAACCATAATTGCTGTAGGCTCTGTGGGCATGGCCATGAATCTTGAGAATGCTACGCAGGGAACTGCATTGCTGACGATGGATTCTGTGCATGATTCCGGAGAAAGCATTCAACTTCAGGATCAAAGTGGAAATATCCTGCTGGAATACCGTACCACATGCAAGTTCAGATCGGTTGTTGTCAGCTGTCCTTTGATGAAACAGGGAGAGACATATACTTTAGTCGTTGGCAGTGAAAAACAGGAGTTCACTCTTGATAAGCTGATATATGGAGAATCGAAAGGATTTGGTGGATTTGGCGGTCACGGAGGATTCGGAGGCCGGGGTGAGAAAGGCGATGGAAATCGTCCGGATGGAAAATTTACAAAACCGGAAGATTTTGATGGGGAGTTTCCAAAACCAAAGGACTTTGATGGGGAATTTCCAAAGCCGGAGGATTTTGACGGAGAAGGAATGCCGGATTTTGATAGAGAAGGAGTACCGAATCCGGATGGTCGTGAAATGCCGGATTTCGACGGTCGGAAAGACAAATCAAAACCTTCAGGAAGACAAAAGAATAGTGATTCCGGAAGTGACTCACAAAGTTCAGAAAACTCCGATGGACAAAAAAATACGCAGAAAACAGAAGAACTGTGATTGCATTCTTATGTAAGTGCCTTTACATTTAATAACTGTTCCGATATACTTGTAGGTGTATGTGTATGTGTATGTGTATGTGTATGTGTATACATTGCGAAGGTTTCCGACAACCGGGCAAAATAATGCATGATCTATATTGTCATGATGTCAGGGTCAAAAGGTCTCTTGTCCTAAGCAGATGCCACAGATTGATCAAAAAGCGGAAAGGAACAGTTCTATGGCAGAAAACGAAACCAATTCTCAAAGTGATTTTATGATAGAAAAGATCAAGGAACGGCCGATCAACAAGCGAAAACTGATACTTCGTACATTGACGACAGTTTTACTTGCAATCATTTTCGGACTTGTTGCATGTTTTACATTTCTTGCACTTGAGCCGGTACTAAGCAGATGGATGAATCCTAAGGAGGAACTTCCGAAAGTTTATTTTCCGGAGGAAAAAGAGGAAATGTCTCCTGAGGAAATGCTTTCGGAGAATATTCCGTCCAATGAATCGGGAAATGATATGGATCCTGACAGCACAGTACTCGAAGAAGATACCATCCAGGATATCCTGGGGAGAGTTAATTTGGACATCGGCAGTTACCGACAGCTGTACAGTGCGCTTAATGAATATACCCGTACGTCTTTGCAGAAATCAGTAGTAACACTGACGGGAATTTCTTCAAGAGTAGATTGGCTGAATGATATCAGCGAAAGCACAAATCGTTCCTCAGGTGTGATCATTGCAAATAATACGAAGGAGCTTTTAATTTTGACGGATTATAAACCGTTGGAGAGAGCGGACAAAATAAAGGTTACCTTCTATAATGGAGTAGAAACCTTCGCCGAATTTAGGCGTAAGGACCCGACGACGGGACTTGCAGTTGTAACAATTCCCTTAGAAGTCCTGGAAGAGCAGGCTCCGGATTTGCTTGAGAACAACATTAGATTAGCGACCATGGGATCGTCCGGATACAGTGCACTTCTCGGTGCGCCGGTGATTGCAATCGGAAGTCCGATGGGTTCGAGTGGTTCCGTCGGATACGGGATGATCACTTCAATTTCAGGTCAGGCAAGCGAGGCCGATGTAAACTATAGAATTCTTCAGACCGATATCATCGGCAGTCCTAATGCGAGCGGAGTGCTGTTTAATCTGTCGGGTGAGTATATTGGTATTATCACAAATGATCATAGTCTTCCCGGAATGGATAATCAGATCACCGCATATGGAATTTCCGATCTGAGCAAACGTATGGAGAAACTCTCCAACGATGAACCGTTTGCGTATGCAGGGATCGTGGGAACATCGGTTAGTCTCGGCGCTCATGAGGAGCTGAATGTTCCTTATGGTGCCTATGTGAAGGAAGTGAAAATGAATTCACCTGCCATGCGTGCCGGGATCCGTCAGGGAGATGTCATCACGGAGCTGGATGATCATCTTATCGGCACATATTCGGATTACACTCTTTTCCTGTCCCTTCAGGAACCAAATACTGTAGTTACAGTCAGAGTTATGAGACAGGTTCATAATGAATATAAAGAAATGAAGCTTGAATTGACACTTGGAGAATTAAATTAAGAAAAGAGGCACTGAAATGAAATTTATCAACGAATTAAAAGAAGGAGATCGCATCTCTGACATATATTTATGCAAGCACAAACAGGCAGCAGTCACCAAAAACGGAAAAGCCTACGAGAATCTTATCCTGCAAGACAAAACAGGCACGATCGATGCAAAGGTTTGGGAGCCAAACAGCCCCGGTATCAGCGAATATGAGCCGATGGATTATATCGAAGTAGTGGGTGAAGTAAATAACTATCTGGGGAATCTGCAGGTCAGCGTCAAAAGAATCCGTGTCTGCAGAGAGGGAGAGTACCAGCCTGCGAATTACCTTCCTGTCAGTGAGAAAGATATCGATACCATGTATAAAGAGCTTCTCACGATTATAGATAGCATCGGAAATGCATATCTTAAGGCTTTGTTAAAGGCATTTTTTGTGGAAGATGAGAAGTTTGTGAACAGTTTTAAGAAATCTTCTGCGGCAAAGGCCGTGCATCATGGTTTTGTCGGTGGACTCTTAGAGCATACATTAAGTGTAACAAAGCTATGCGAGTATTATTGCAGTGTGTATCCGATTTTGAAAAGAGACCTTCTTCTGACTGCGGCGATCTGCCATGATATCGGAAAAGTAAAGGAGCTTTCGCCCTTTCCCACAAATGATTATACAGATGCCGGACAATTCCTGGGACATATCGTGATCGGTTCTCAAATGATTGCGGAAAAGGCAGCCGAGATCGTAAATTTCCCGCAACAGCTATTGCTCCAGCTGCAACACTGTATCTTGGCACACCACGGAAAGTATGAATATGGTTCTCCCAAGATACCCGCATTGATTGAGGCTGTAGCTTTGAATTACGCAGATGATACAGATGCCAAGATGGAAACGTTTAAGGAAATTTTGAATAATAGTGCAGGGAATTCCGAATGGCTTGGTTTTAATCGTCTTTTTGAAACCAATCTGCGGGCAACAAGACTCGATGAGTCATAAGAATATATCATTCAAAGACATTATGATAAAGTATGTAATAACGATAAGAGCACTATTTCGAAAAAGGATTTATCATTAAGGATTTAACACATGAAAGAATACCATAAGAATGAATTGGTTACCGTATCGATCGATGATATCGGAATAGAGGGTGAGGGTATCGGGAAAGTTGACGGATTTACGCTATTTGTAAAAGATGCGGTACCCGGAGACGTGATATCAGCGAAGATACTGAAATCAAAAAAAACATATGCCTATGCTAGATTAGAGAAGGTGGAAACACCTTCTCCTTTTCGCATGGAACCTGTTTGTGCATTTCACAGATCCTGCGGCGGATGCCAGCTTCAGACACTGAGTTATGAAAAGCAATTGGAGTTTAAAGAAAAGAAGATTGCGAACAATCTGATCCGCCTTGGAGGATTCACTCCCGAATATGTGAAAGAACGAATGGAACCCATTGTCGGTATGGAAGATCCTTTTCATTATCGCAACAAGGCGCAATATCCGGTTGGAACGGACAAGGAAGGTCATCCAATCGCCGGATTTTACGCCGGCAGAACCCACTGCATTATCGCCAATACCAAATGCTATCTGGGAGCGGAAGAAAATGAAAAGATTATGGAGACAATCCTTTCCTACATGAAGCAAAACAAAGTATCTGCTTACGATGAGACTACCGGGAAGGGATTGATCCGTCACGTGCTGATCCGTAAAAGTTTTCAGGAAGGCGAGCTCATGGTCTGTATCGTAGTAAATAAAGACATAAAGAGCCTTCCAAATCAGGAAAAACTTGTTGAGGCATTGCGCAAGATTGATAAAATGACAAGCGTGTCGCTAAGCATCAACACGGAAAATACCAATGTTATCATGGGTAGCACGATCAGACAAATATGGGGATCTCCTACGATTTCGGATGCGATCAGAGTTCGTGATATGAAAAAAGAAGGTTACCCCTGCACAGGAGAGGAACTACGCTTCGAAATTTCACCGCTTTCATTTTATCAGGTAAATCCCATTCAGACAGAAAAACTCTACAGTCTTGCCTTAGAATATGCAGGACTAACCGGTAAAGAGACGGTTTGGGATCTCTATTGTGGTATCGGAACCATTTCTCTTTTTATGGCAAGAAAAGCTAAAAAAGTATACGGCGTGGAGATTGTGCCGCAGGCTATCGATGATGCAAGGGAAAATGCTCGTAGCAATGGAATTACCAATGCAGAATTTTTTGTTGGAAAGGCAGAGGAAGTGTTGCCGGCATTTTATGAGAAGAATATACGGGATACAGCTTCGGAGGTTACCTATACTGTAGTAGCAGAAAGCTTTTCAGATGCTGACGAAAAGAAGAATGATTCTATGCTTCATCCCGATGTCATAGTAGTAGATCCTCCCAGAAAAGGTTGCGACGAAGCTTGTCTTTCCACCATGTTGAAAATGCAACCAAGCCGCATTGTCTATGTCAGCTGCGACAGCGCAACACTGGCCAGAGACCTTAGAATCCTTGTAGATGGCGGATACGAGATCATAAGAATACGGGGAGTGGATCAATTTGCGCAGACAGTGCATGTGGAGACTGTGGTTCTTCTGTCCCAACAAAAAGCTGATGATCATATCGAGATAGAGATCAATCTTGATGAGATTGATGCTAC
>Ga0310786_10005532_pt1 | contig 17102 bp, 15 predicted proteins | sample AusTroGonzalo_MG_FD_203881 | JGI IMG/M metagenome (GOLD analysis project Ga0310786, IMG submission 203881) | Bovine rumen microbial communities from tropical cattle in Woodstock, Queensland, Australia - Gonzalo_03 (v2) (version 2) | ecosystem: Host-associated > Mammals > Digestive system >... | reverse complement strand
CGAGCGAGTCGCGGCTCCAGCGGTTGAAGTCGTTCACCTTCAGTATGACATAGCGTGGGTAGAGGTCGCTGACCGCCTCGGCCTTGAACGTCTGTTTCTGGAAGGGCGACAGCTGCAGCAGGTCATGCTTCGTGAGACCCCGGAACTCGGTCTTGCCTTCGTAGACGCAGTCCTCGCCCTGCCCCAGGTCGAAGTAGACGATGTTGATGCTGTACACACGCTTCACGTGCTCGTAGTTTTCGCCGCTGTCGATATACTCCGTGACGAGCTTCGAGGCACCGAAGAGCATGCGCTGGAAGTAGGCGAACTCCGCCTCGCCCTGCACCTCAATGAGCAGCAGGTCGCCATTCGTGTCCTCGGCCAGCAGGTCCACGCGGTTGCTCTTCGCATTGGCATCGTTCTTGTTCCCCTCGCTCTCAAGCAGGCGGTGAATCTTGATGCCGATGCCCAAGACGGTGCTGATGAAGCCCTCCAGCACGTCGTGGTTGGCTTTCTCGCGAAGCAGGTGCTTCAGGGCCCAGTCAAAACTGATGAATGTACGTTTCTTCTTTGCCATAATTACGCTATTTGCCGACAAAGATACATTATTTCCTCCTATTCTCCAAACTTTTTCACATATTTCTACTTAAAAGGTAAGAGTTACCTTAAAAGGAGTGCGTTTTCATCAAACGGGTACTTGACGAACGACAGCCCAATGAACCGTACAATTACATGAACCGCTGTACATCGGCCATCTTCCCTCTAAATACATTAATAGGTTAGGATTTCTACGCCGTGGTCGGTCATCAGCAGGGTGTGCTCCCATTGGGCGCTGGGTTTTTCGTCTTCGGTGATGACCTCCCAGCCGTAGGGGTCGTCTTCGTCGATGAAGACCTTCCATGTGCCCATGTTGATCATCGGTTCAATCGTAAAGACCATGCCAGGGACAAGCAGCATGCCCGTGCCACGATGGCCGTAATGGTCTATGTCGGGCTCTTCATGGAAGTGCAGGCCCACGCCGTGGCCAGCCAGGTCACGGACGATGCCGTAACCGTACTTCTTGCAGTGCTTTTCGATGGCGTGGCCGATGTCGCCGACGAATCCGAAGGGCTTGGCAGCCTCCATGCCTATCTCTAAGCACTCCTTGGCTACCCGTACCAGCTGTTCTTTCTCGGGAGTGGTCTTACCGATGATAAACATACGTGAGGCATCGGCATAATAGCCGTTGACGATAGTGGTAAAGTCAACGTTGATGATGTCGCCCTCCTTCAGCACGTCTTCAGCCTTGGGAATACCGTGGCAGACAACCTCGTTGATGCTGGTGCAGACGGACATGGGGTAGGGTGGCGTGTCTTCGTCGCCGCCATAGTTCAGACAGGCAGGCACTGCATTGTGCTCGTCGCAGTAGCGGCGGCAGATCTGGTCTATTTCCAGTGTGGACATGCCCGCACGGATGTTCTTCGCCACTTCGTCGAGCACACCCGTGTTGACGACACCTGCCCGGCGTATGCCCTCTATCTGCTCGGGCGTCTTGATCAGTTCGCGGGTAGGCACCAGTTTACCCTTGTTCTCCCAGTACATCACTTGCTTGTCAAGTTCGGTCGGTTCCTGTCCCGGCAGGCAGTGCCATCTACGTTTCTTTTTCATGAACTCTGCAAATTTTGTGCAAAGATACTGCAAAATGTGCGAACTACAAAAAGTTTTTCAATTCTTTTTGCCTGCGGCTATAAATTTATTGATGATTCTTTTTGCCGTTTCGCATAAAATCATTACCTTTGCAGCCGCAAAGATAAGAAAACCGAAACAAGGGGCGTGCCTGATAGATCGGGATACTCTACAATAAACTGTATTTAGGGATTGTTTCTCTTGCCAATGGCGGGCCATGTTATTACCCTGTATAGGGGAGCTTCAAAAGAGCCGGTGGATTACAAAGACGGAGAGCACCCACATCGTGTGAAACAGGAGTTTTCACCAAATCATCGGCACGAACCCCTTTTTTTGAACTTTGAACTTTGAACTTTGAACTTTGAGCTTTGAACTTTGAGCTTTGAACTTTGAGCTTTGAACTTTGAACATTATGTTTTCTGGAATTATAGAAGAGTTCGCTACTGTCGTAGCCATCAAGAAAGATCGCGAGAACATCGACTTCACACTGACCTGCTCGTTCGTCGACGAGTTGGGCATCGACCAGAGTGTAGCCCATAATGGTGTCTGTCTCACCGTTGTTTCCATACAGGAACTCACCCCCGAACAAAGTTCAAACATCAAACTTCAAACTTCAAAGTCCTACACCGTCACCGCCATGAAGGAGACGCTCGACCGCTCGAACCTCGGACTGCTGCGGGTGGGTGACAAGGTGAACGTAGAACGCTCCATGCTTATGAACGGACGGCTCGACGGGCACATCGTGCAGGGACACGTGGATCAGACGGCACGCTGCATTGCCGTTGACGATGCTGACGGCAGCACTTACTTCACCTTCGAGTACGACTACGACGCCGACATGGCCCGTAACGGCTATTTCACTGTCGACAAAGGCTCGGTATCGGTCAACGGCGTGTCGCTCACTGTCTGCCGTCCCACGCGCAACACTTTCCAAGTGGCCATCATCCCCTATACCTTCGAGCACACCAATTTCTGCGACATCCGTGTTGGCTCGGTCGTTAACCTCGAGTTCGACATCATCGGCAAGTACATTGCCCGTATGCAACAATTGTAATACAAGAAGATGACACTGAAGGAACATTTATCAGCCAACGACCGCTTTGCCGCCAACAGTGGCTGTATGTTGGAAGAAATAGGTGACGGTTACGCCCGTGCATCGCTTGTGGTGACTACTGAACACTTGAACGCTGGAGGAGTTTGTCAGGGTGGTGTATATTTTACGCTGGCCGACATTGCCATAGCTGCAGTGATGAATTCGCACGGACAGCTGACGTTTGGCGTAGAGAACAATATCGTCTACGTGAAGAGCGCCAAGGCGGGCGACACGCTGACTGCTGAAGCTACCGAGGTGGTGAACCACCACAAGCTGCCATACGTTGATGTGCGCATCACCAACCAGCATGGTGAACTGCTGTGCATCGTCACGGGGATTGGTTACCGTAAACAGGCTGAACTGCCAGTGGAAGGCTTAATGTAAGCGCACACAATGTTAAAATTGTAAATTTTCAACCAAAAAATTTGCAATTTTCAGAAATAAGCACTAAATTTGCCGCCGATAAGCATTATTATCTGCAGTTGCAGATTCACACCTTATCTATATTTAGTGGATGGTAGCGTCCTGCACCATCCACATTTTATAAACAGCCCGACCGCAAGGTCGGGCTGTTTTAAGTCCTATCAAGCAAAGCTTGCTATTGGATTTCCCAACCAATGGCCGATGCGCCGAGTACGGCGGCGCTGGCACCGTCGAGACCGCTAACCAGGAATTGTGCCTTACCCTTGAAGACATTCATCACGCTCTCGTCGTAGGCTCGTTTGATGGGGTCCATAATCAGGTCGCCGGCCTTGACCATGCCACCGAAGAAGATGAATGCCTCCGGCGAGCAGAAAGTGGTGAAGTCGGCACAGGCCTCGCCGAGCATCTTACCTGTGAACTCATAGATTTCCTTAGCCAGCTCGTCGCCCTTTCCTGCGGCAATGCTGACGTCGAGCGAAGTGATGTCGTCGGGGTTCATCTCGCGAAGGATTGACGGGCGGCTGGTCTTTGCCAGCATCTCGCGGGCTGTACGTGCCACACCCGTTGCCGAGCAGTAAGCCTCTAAGCATCCCTTACGGCCACAGCCGCAGCTACGGCCTTCCTCTCCGCGTACCATAATGACGTGTCCCAGTTCGCCGGCGAAACCGTCGCTGCCATAGACCAGCTGTCCGTTGACCACAATGCCCGAGCCGACGCCAGTGCCGAGTGTGATGACTATGAAGTTCTTCATGCCGCGTGCTACGCCGTAGACCATCTCGCCTATGGCGGCAGCGTTGGCATCGTTAGTCACAGCCACGGGTATGCCGTTCAGCCGTTCGCTGAACATCTGGCCCAAGGGCACCACGCAGTCGTGTGCCCACTTGATGTTCGGCGCAATCTCGATGGTTCCCTTGTAGTAGTTGCCGTTAGGGGCGCCGATACCCATCGCCTTGATGGTCTCGATGCCACCCACCTGTTCAATGATCGGCTGCAAGGCGTCCACCGATGCGTTGACGAAGGCTTCCGCCGTTTCGTACTGCTGGGTCTTGATGGCCGTTGTTGCCTTGATGTCACCACGTGCGTCAACGATACCGAAGACCGCATTTGTTCCTCCTAAATCCAAGCCAATGACGTATGGCTTCATTGTTTGTTGTGCGTTCATAAATGATATTTGTGTTTTAGTCAATACTTTTTCCACGGCAAAGTTAGTGAAAAAGTAGCGAACCGCCATCGTTTTTACAGAGATTAACACAGTACGCAGGGAGCATACAGTACATTACATTCAATAATCCAGCGAAATACTTGTGAATTCCAGATAATTTGTTTACCTTTGCAGGTGCTATGAGACGAATGTTGATACTTTTGCCGGCCGTCCTGATGACGGTTCTTGCCACACTGACTGTCGGTTGCGGCATGGAGGAACGGCGCAATATGGAACGGCTGTTGGCTGAGGCCGACAGCATGAACCGTAACTATATTAACTTCACCACCGACTCGGTGATGCTTGCCGTTGTTGATTATTATGACCGTTGCGGCACACCAAACGAGCGGATGAAGGCTCACTATCTCCTCGGCTGCGTCTACCGCGACTTAGAAGAAGCGCCCAAGGCGCTCGCATCTTTTTGCGATGCCATCGACTGTGCTGATACAGTTAGTAATGATTGTGACTTAATTCTGCTCTGTAAAATACATGGACAGGCAACAGAATTTTTGCTAAATTTGCAGTTACCGTATGAAGCATTGGTGGAATCAAATAATGCCTATAAGATTGCTAACCAAGCCCGTGACACTTTAATGGTTTTACACTGCTTAGCACAAAGAGTCCATGCTCTCTACCTTATTGGCAATATGGACAGTGTAGTGGCTGTGTCTGAAACTGTCAGTAAAGAATTTCTGAGGTTCAACAACGTTCTTTATTCTCTTATTTCTCTAAAACCGGCTATCTGTGCATACTTGGAAATGGGACAGATGAACGATGCCAAAAGGCTTATTGATAAATTTGAAGTCTTGAATTATAACAAAGACTCTGGTGTTGTGGAACAATCATTAAAGTATTTTAATGCAATCAAAGGTCAGTACTACCTAAAAACTAACCAACCTGATTCTGCACGTTTTTATTATGAGAAGAGTGATGGAAATGCTATAGACAATAACGAAAAGTTGATTTATCTCAGGGAACTTGCAAGGTATTACACTCAGATGGGTATAGCAGATTCTGCCTTAAAGTATTCAGAAGAGTTCGTAAAAATGGATTACACTGTTTACAGAACATCTGTTCGCAGGGATTTCCAGAAAATGCATGCTTTGTATTATTATGAGAAAAACAAGCGATTGGCAGAACAAAAGAGCCGCGAGTTGTCGGAACTGAAATCCCAAATAACTACGATTGCCCTTCTTCTGCTTGTCATCGGGGCTTTGGTAGCATACACAATGATAAGGAAGAAACGTAAAATGGATGATGAAAACAAAGAACTGAATATGAAGTATACCAACAGCCTTGAACAATATTCACATTTAAAGAATGAAACGGAGTTGCTTGAGCAATCTAAGGAGGCTAATGAGATACTTATTGCTCAATTGCAGAATGATAAGGGAAAGAATGAGGAAACGATAGCTACGCTCAATTCCAAAATTGAAAAATATAAAGTCGCTATTAGGCAAAACAAAGACGATATAAAGAAACAGGAATACATCATTGCAAGTTTCCAAAAAGACAAGATAGAGCCAGAGAAATGGGATATGGAAGAACACTTGTTCAATCTGCCGTTATTAAAACGACTACATACAATCATCGCCAAAGGGCAACAGCCTTCCGACAGACAGATTGAAGAAGTGCATGACATGATTGAAAAATTGCATCCAGAGTTTATTCCAAAGATTCAGGAATTATACCCAGGAATCAATCATGTCAACATGACGTTTTGCATCTTTACCAAGTTGCGTTTTATCAATTCTGAGCGGGCAGTTATCTTCAACATGAGTTCTCAGGCGGTCACTAATCGAAGCGCCTTCCTTTATAAAAAGTTTACTGGAAAGAAAGGGGGAGCTGGTGATTTTGAGAAAGAAATCCAGAAGATTTGACAGATGTGTAAAATATGTAATAATCTTCTTTCTGAGTATTTAATTTATTGATTCTGAGTATTATACAATTGAAGAATATGTAACATCTGTAAGGTCATAGGTTTGGACGTTTCGATAAAAGTTCGTAGCTTTGCAGCGATTTCAAATTTATGATTTTATGAAAAAGTTATTTCTTGTTTTCATGTTGTCAGCTGTCATGAGCAGCGTGATAACCGTCAGTCAAGCAGCACCAGTAATGGTGCATGTTGGAGTCCACATTGCTGATCCCGTTGGCCCCTATCCCTTCCCTCGTGGACCAGTCTTGTTACCTAACGTCTATATTGACGACCATACCCTCTTGTTTGAGGACTTATGTGGGGAGTATGTCTTACAGATTATCCAAAATGACAATGTTGTCTATTCTACACTTGTGTCAAACGGTGAAACATCTGTCATACTGCCTTCTACTCTTACAGGTGATTACGAGTTCCGCCTTGTTGCCGACACCTATTATTATTATGGTTACATCGAACTGTAACAATCTCTCTCGTAAGGATGCGCACCCAACAGCGGTGCGCACCCTGGTTTCATTTATAGTCTATTGCCAACAGCGTAAAAGCTGATATCATTATTATTTAACATTAAAAAAATTATCATTATGTCAAAGTTAAAGAAAATCGTGCTTTCTGAGAAATCTGAAGCCACAGTGTCTGACGCGTTAAAAGGATCTGCTGCAAATCCTTACTCAAAGGAAGAGAAAGCTCTCTTCAGTGAAGAGTCATGGCCTGGTGGGTATGTTGAAGGACTTGGTTACCTCCCGCCCGCCAGTTATGACGGTTTTGATTACTCCAGTGAATCGAGTGGTTCTGGACAAGGGGGAATTACGTTGGCAGGAAAATATGACAAGTTGTCTGATTATACCCAAAATTTGTTAAGGACTTTGTCTGGTTATTCTGGTACCATCTATATTACATCAATAGCAAGAACTCCTGCAGAACAGGCATCCGTGATGTTAACTAACATAAAACGAACAGGCGTAGACGCCCAGCTAAAGTTATATAAAGAACCTGGTAAGCAAGTTATTAGGGTTTATGACCCCCAGAAGAGCGATGCAGTGAATCTTCAAAACATGACGGCAAAGATATATGAAGTCGGACCTCAAAATGTCTCACATCATTGTGCCGACCAAAACCTTGTAAATGTTTTCGATGTTTCCAAAACACGACTGTCGAATGTGGATAATTTTGTAAACGCTGTTAGTGCTGTAGCTCAACATGTTATAGTAGAAGACAATTGCGTACACGTCGAAATAGAACAATGAATTAGTCTCAACAAACTTTAATAATCAATGGTAAAAAGCATGCTTATGAAAACTCTTGTCATTTTTATCCAGACTGTCATTATATGCAGTCTGTTGTCATGTGGTTGTATAGAAACCAAGAAGACAGCAGCCACTCAAGTTCATTATTACTATTGGCCATGTAATTCCTTTTCCCAAACATGGATACCGGATTCTTCCAATACATATTCTGTGAAAGATCTTCTTGAACTGAAGATCGATGAAGATGCCTATCTTGCATGTCAGACATGTGACGGGCTCATTGAAGTAACATTCAGACATCCTTGGCAGGATAATATTATTGAGATTCTTTCAGAAGGAGGTATTGTGAAAAAGGGTATGATGTGGACTTCCAGTGATGAAATAGATCCCGGACGCGAAAACTACAATTCCGGACAGTGTGTGGTTCCGATGAATGTCATTAGGCAGGTGGATGATACGCTGTTTTTTACCATTGATTATAGCAATGTCACTTTTTTCAGCAATGCAATAGACGTCAATATTCACTCTTCTGAAGAAGCTATTGCATCTGGATACAAAAAATGGATAAACAGCCATAATATCAGAAGAAATGATGACAGCAACAATCAGACGATTTATTATTACGCCATTATAGAATCTGACTCACTGTTGTTGTTCAGGAAGTGGGGCCGTTCCAACGAATGGAGTGAGAGAACGTTTAAACAGATTGACAAACAAAAGTTGGAAACGATTCCGCGCAAGATGCCGGAAATCATGGAACGTAGTAATACTATTGATGATTCCAATTGATACAAAAAAGACATGAAACATGCGATAATGATTATGGCTCATAAGGATATTGACCAAGTTTGCCATTTAATAGATTATTTCCAAGACAGTTGTTACCTGTTCGTGCATCTGGACAAAAAGTTCAAACTTAGCAAGGATGAACGTATACGTCTTGAATCCTGCCGTCAAGTAATAAAGGTCTATCAGAAATATGACGTTAGATGGGGCGGTTTCAATATGTTGCGTTGTGAATTGTTTCTACTGAATGAAGTGTTAAAGCTATGTGATGCAGACTACTTACATCTTATAAGCGGGCAAGACTATCCAATAATGCCATTAGGGGATTTCTTTCAATTCTTTGAACAATATAAAGGTAAGGATTGTTTGAGGTATATTCATTTACCTCATATTGGTTGGGAGGGCAACACCTTTTCCCGATTACAATACTATTACCCGTATGATTGGTACAGTAATAGGAATAGGGCAAGATATAATGTGGGAAGATTCCTGTCCCTCCAGAAACGTTATAACATAAAACGTTCATTGCCTAAACAGTTTGACCACTTCTATGGTGGATCACAATGGTTCTCAATTACTAGGGAAACGGCGAAGATGGTACTTAGCTATACTCATAATCATCCGTCTTTTTACAGAAGGATGTGGATGACATTTGCTCCTGAAGAAACATATATTGCCACTGTCGTCGTAAATCTGAAGAATGGAAAGGATGTCCTGTTTACAAATTTCCGTTATGTAAGAATGAAAAATGAGAATGGGAATTGTCCTGCGAATCTTGGGAAAGAACATCTAGTCCACTTGCTAAAAAACAAATATGTGTTTGCTCGAAAGATAGAACTGCCATTTAGTAGTGATGTCAGAGATGTTTTGGACCAATACTTTGTATATGACAATCATTCCCTAAGCATATTGGAGAATGGGGGATGGAATTATGATGGTTATCGATTGTATAGTTTTGATAGGATCTACTTTGAAAGTCTCATAAGAATCTTGCAGATTCTTGACGTTGATTCTGTTTTGGACGTCGGATGCGGTGCTGGATTGGATGTCGCACTATTGCGAGAGAGAGGAATAGCCGCAAGCGGTTTTGATGCAAATCCATACACGGAATCATTATCCAAGAGGATAGTGGCAGACGGTCAAAACGTCTGTGTTCAAGCCGACTTGTTAGATGATGACACCGAGGCGGAAAGTCCTTTTGACTTGGTTACATGCAAAGATGTTATTCCGTATATCCCCACAAACAAAATTGCTAAAGCAATAGAACGTCTCACCCGTCTGTCTGGTAAATATATTGTTCTTCGTTGGTATGACAACGATTACACATCGGAACTGCCAATAAATTTCTTTTCTACAGATGAAATAGTATCTTTAATGGAAAGGAACGGTTTTAGGAAATTCTCAAATAAGCATCTTGAGATGACAGGAAAGGGATCTGGGCATGTATGCATGATGTTTGAAATCAGATGACAAAGCGCAATTGTTCAAACCCATGAAAAAAGAATACGATTACCTCTTAGTCGGTGCGGGCTTGTTTTGTTCTGTTTTCGCATTTATTGCGAAACAGCATGGCAAGCGCTGTCTCGTCATCGAGAAGCGTCCACATCTCGGTGGCAATGTCTATTGTCAGAATATTGAGGGGATTCATGTTCATCGCTATGGCCCGCACATTTTCCATACGAACAGCGAGGAAGTGTGGGACTTTGTCAATCGTTTTGTCACCTTCAACCGTTTCACGCTTTCTCCCATTGCTAATTACCGTGGAAGATTGTTCAACCTTCCGTTTAACATGAATACGTTTTATCAGATGTGGGGCGTTGTTACACCAGCAGAGGCACGGGACAGAATAGGACTTCAGGCGGCAGAGATTAACAAGAAACCTGAAAATCTTGAAGAACAGGCCATCTGCCTTGTGGGACGTGACATTTACGAGACATTGATAAAGGGCTATACTGAAAAGCAGTGGGGGCGCCCTTGTGTCGAACTTCCTGCATTCATTATTCGTCGCTTACCCGTACGCTATACTTTCGACAACAACTATTTTGATGATCGCTACCAGGGAGTGCCGGAGGGTGGCTATAACTCTCTCGTCAACGCCTTGCTGCAAGGAACAGAATGTAAGACTAATTGTAATTATTTCGATGACAAGTCGCATTTTGATGAATTGGCAGAAAGAATCGTCTTTACAGGTTCCGTTGACGAGTATTTCGGTTATCAATTAGGGCGTTTGGAGTATCGCAGTCTTTCCTTCGAAGATATAATCATCCATACAGATAACTATCAGGGAAATGCGATGGTGAACTATACAGACGACTCAGTACCTTATACAAGAACAGTGGAACACAAGCATTTCGATATGGATAACACAGAAGTGCAAAAAAGCCAAGTAACAGTTATAACGCGGGAATATCCCCATGCGGTCAAGGATTATGCTCCTCCCTACTATCCTATTAATGACAATAACAATCAACTCTTGTACAATGAATACAAGACAATAGCCAAACAATGCCCTGAAGTATATTTCGCAGGACGTTTAGGGGAATACAAATACATGAACATGGACGAAGTGGTCTTAAAAAGCATAAGGTTTTCAGAAAAGGAATTTGACATTTGACAGATCTTCCTTTGAAGTGACAAAACATTATTAATTCAATGAACCTATGGATAATATGATTGTGTGGCAAACTTATCATGATGATAGACAAATTATGAAGTATGGACTTCATGAAGAAGAGAATATTCGACTATTCAAAGGAAATGATACAACAGTAAAAGGAGAAAGCATCAATCACCTCAACGCTTTCTATTCGGAAATAACAACACTCTACTGGGTCTGGAAGAACCATGTTTATAGTAAAATTGTAGGTTTTTGCCATTACCGTAGAAAATTTTCATATTTTCTGGAATTGAATGACAACGAATGTGAAGTGTTAGATATTGTCCGCCTTTCCAGTAATCTGCTTCAACACTATAAGACATGGCATAACTACCTGGATTATTGTGATTTAGTGGATGTGGTCAATCAAAAGTACGGTAAAGGGAATAAATATTCAGAACACCTTATTTACAACAATGTTTTCGTTCCCTATTGTTGTTTCATCATGCATTATGAACACTTTGAAAAACTTTGTGAGTTCTTGTTTGACTTACTATTTTCACTTGACAAGAAACTTGGACTTAACATGGAAGCAGATAATTATGCAAACAAAGCGAAGAAAGATTTCCCATATGGAGCAGATGTCGTCTATCAGCAAAGAGCTTTTTCGTTTCTTGCCGAACGCCTAATAAGTAGTTATATAGTTACAAACATGAAACCAATTTGTGTAAAAGGCATCAACATTTAATGATATCCGCTAAAATGTTTAATTGATAAAAGGGTTTTAAGACCGTCCCAGTAAAATATCCACAACTTCTACCTATGACCTTCAGGGCCGCTGTCTCGACAGTGTTTGGGCTGGCTCCGTGCCAGCCCGATTACGGAAGGGTGTGTATATAGAGAACGGACGTAAGGTTGCGATTAAGTGAGAGAAGAACTGAACATGTTCGGGTTCTTCCGCGCTCGACCTTTGGTCGCTTGCTACCGCAGGGACGCAAGAACGTGAGCAAACTCAAACGAAGTTTAAGCGGGTGGTGAAATAACGGAATGATCCAGCGACTAAACAATGATGACAGATGACAGTAATGACAGCAGTTTTCCAAAAATTTTGCGTACATGCGCGCCCGCATGTATGCAAATTTTCAGAAATTTACTGTCATGAGTGTCATAGTGTCACTTATAAGTATGATTGTCAGCCTTCGTAAGTATGGCACTTAGCCCCTTTAAGTATGTCACTTAGACCACCTAACTATGATACTTAGGCATCGTAAACAATATACTTAGCAATATAGACAATATACTTAGACATCAAGGGAGTAATATGTTCTTTTTATGTGATTTTGGAGTCGAATTCCGAATTTGCATAAAAAATGACTAACAATTAACGATAACAAAACAAAGACAAGTTGTGGCGTTACTATGCTATTGAATAAAATACCTGCACTTCCTGCACTGACTGCTGATTACCAGACGGTTACAATCCTTCTTTTGCCATTTTTCCTGCACTGATTCATTCAGGAAACTGCACTGGTCCAAATAAGGGGAGCAGTGCAGGTTTCGGCATCGGCTCAGTGCAGGATTGGAACTTTTTTTTTGACTGTAATCATTTGATAATCAGTGGTCAGTGCAGGAAGTGCAGGTTTTTAAACCTGTTTCACCCGATTCATTCCTACGGACATTAGCGATGCTTTGCATCTAAATGATAAAGGACAAATGATAAATGATAACCAACGGCTGGAAATTATGCATTCCTTTGAGTTAATCTTCTAAAAATGCTTTGTTATGTGAACGATTTGTTGTAACTTTGCACACAGTTACAGAACAAATCATAGCGAAAATGCATACAAGAGAAGAACAGCTGAAGGCTTTCGGACGTCTGCTCGACGTGCTCGATGACTTGCGTGAGAAATGTCCGTGGGACAGGAAACAGACAAACGAGTCGCTGCGCCCCAACACAATAGAAGAGGTGTACGAACTGTGCGACGCACTGATGAACGACGACCGCAAGAATATCTGCAAGGAGCTAGGCGACGTGCTGATGCACGTGATGTTCTACGCGAAGATCGGCTCCGAGACGGGCGACTTCGATATGGCCGATGTCTGCAATATGGAGGCCGACAAACTGATATTCCGCCATCCCCATGTCTATGGCAACGAGGTGGCTAACGACGCACAGGAGGTGCTACAGAACTGGGAGCAGATCAAGCTAAAGGAGAAGGACGGTAACAAGACGGTGCTCTCAGGCGTTCCGTCGGCACTGCCGTCGCTCATCAAGGCTTATCGCATACAGGACAAGGCCCGCAACGTGGGCTTCGACTGGGAACAGAAGGAGGACGTGTGGAAGAAGGTGCGCGAGGAACTTGACGAACTGGAGGCCGAACTGCGAAAGGAGGACAAGGAGCGTTCTACCGAGGAACTGGGCGACTTCCTCTTCTCGGTCATCAATGCCGCACGGCTGTATAAGCTGAATCCTGACAATGCGCTGGAGCGGACGAACCAGAAGTTCATTTCGCGCTTCAACTATATTGAGCAGCACAGCATCCGTGCCGGACGTCCGCTGACAGAAATGACGTTAGAGGAGATGGACGAGTTGTGGAACCAGGCAAAGGCTATAGAGAAAAACAGTTAATTTAATAATAGTATTATGAGAAAGTTTGAATCAATGATTGCCGTGGCAGCCGCAGTGCTGACCATGGGAAGCTGTGGAAACAAAGGACAGCAGGTGACATACGAATATAACGACTCGATTGAGATGTCATCGGTCGTTGACCGTGATACGACCGTCTATGGCATCTGTGGCGACGGGTCGGCTATGAACACCCTGCAACTGCTAACCGACAGTGGCGACACGCTGAACCTCAGCGTTGAGGAAGCTAAGGATGCCGATCAGTGCTTCGGAGGTTTTTCGGCCGGCGACCGAATGGCGGTGCTGCTGAAAGACAAGGCTACTGCACAGTTGGTCATCAACCTGTCAACGCTGATGGGTAACTGGGTCATGCCTAACCCGCTCGACGGCAGCTCGGAAACGGGATTCCGCATCAAGGAGGGAGGCATTGTCGAAGGAATCGACCAGGGCTCTATCATCTTCAAGAGCTGGCGCATCTACAACGGTCAGTTGGAGATGGTCATGATTCGCGAAGGCGGTACCGAGGAGGAAGAGACCAACCGCTATAGTCTGGTCACTCTGGGTGCAGACTCGCTGGTGATAAAAGATTCTGAAGACGTCTACCGGTACGGTCATCCGCAGGAAGTCAAGCACAACTCTAAAATCAAGCTTGAAGAGGCTTCGGCCGATGACTATAGAATTTAATATGGTATAGCGAGCGTGGAGCCGTTCAGAGTACACATCCTGGGGTGTGGCAGTGCACTGCCCACCCTTCGTCACTATCCCTCATCGCAAATCGTTGAGGTTCGTGAGAAACTGTTCATGGTTGACTGCGGTGAAGGCACCCAGTTGCAGCTGCGCCGTTGCAGGGTGCGCTTCACGAAGGTTGGCCATGTGTTCGTCTCGCATCTGCACGGCGACCACTGCTTCGGGCTGATAGGCATGATTTCCACTTTCGGTCTCTTGGGGCGCACCGCCCGCCTGCACATACATGCCGACCAGCGGCTTGAGGGAATCCTGAAGATGCAGATGGATGCCTTCTGTCGTGACCTGGGCTACGAGGTAGAGTTCCATCCGATGGATGCGACGCGGAAGACCGTCGTTTACGAGGACCGCTCGCTCACGGTGGAGACTATCCCCCTGTGCCACCGTCTGCCGACGTGCGGCTTCCTGTTCCGCGAGAAACCGTCGTTGCCGCATATCCGCCGGGACATGATAGACTTCTACCGGATTCCGCTTTCACAGATACAAAACATTAAGAATGGGGCTGACTGGACAACGGCAGACGGAGAGACGGTCGCAAACGCGCGATTGGTCACTCCTGCCGAGCCGCCACGTAGCTATGCCTACTGCAGCGACACTCGCTACATGCCGCAGCTGTGTCAGCAGATACAAGGCGTTTCCACGCTCTACCATGAAAGCACATACGGTGAGGACAACCGCCAACTGGCAGAAAAATACAACCATTCCACTGCTCGGGAGGCTGCGCAGACAGCCCGTGATGCCCATGCCGGGAAACTGCTGCTGGGCCACTACAGCTCGCGCTATGAAGACGAGAACGTGCTACTCAACGAAGCTCGAGACACGTTCCCGAACAGTTTCCTGACCAACGAACTCGATGTCTTCGACGTATGAAGACATCTGTAATAAACTTTACTTGTTCTTTACAATCTGGGCTGTGAACGAGGCTTCGGAGACGATGTGATCGCCGACGAAGACGTAGCCTTTCATGGAGCTGACGCCGTGACGGACGGGAGCCAGAAGGTCTACCTTGAAAATCAGCGTATCGCCAGGAACTACTTTCTGGCGGAACTTCACGCTATCTATCTTCATGAAATAGGTCGACCAGCGTTCAGGCTCTTCGAGTGTGTTGAGCACCAGCAGTCCGCCGCACTGTGCCATAGCCTCTATCTGGAGCACACCTGGCATGACCGGCTCCTGTGGAAAGTGCCCTTGGAAGAACGGCTCGTTAGCGGTAATGTTCTTAACGCCAACGATGCTGCTTGCGCCGAGTGATATCACCTTATCTACGAGCTGCATGGGATAGCGATGCGGAAGTAATTCGCGAATACGGTTTACGTCCATAACCGGCTCTTCGTTCGGGTCGTAGATGGGAGCCTGAATCTCGTGCTTGCGTATCTCCTTGCGCATCTGCCGGGCAAACTTGTTGTTGATAGTGTGACCCGGACGGGTAGCGATGATACGTCCCTTGATAGGCTTACCGATGAGTGCCATGTCACCGATAATATCGAGCAGCTTATGTCGTGTACACTCGTTCTCCCACATCAGCGGCTTGTGCTGTATATAGCCCAGGTCCGTAGCGTCGCGGTGCTCGACGTGCAGCATGTCTGCAAGCATGTCGAGGCGCTCCTGGGTGGTCTGCCGTTCGTAGATGACAATGGCGTTGTCGAGGTCTCCGCCCTTGATGAGGTTGGCTTGTAACAGCGGTTCAATGTCGCGTACAAAGACGAATGTACGTGCCCGTGCTATTTCTTCCGCATATTTCTGGGGACTGTCGAGCGTGGCAAACTGGCTGTTGATGAACTTCGACTCGAACGAGCACATGGCTGTGATAGAGAAGTTGTCGTCAGGCAGGATGGTGATGCACGACCCAGACACCTCGTCCTTCACCTCAATCTTCTTGCGGATGACGTACCAGTCCTTCGGTGCGTTCTGCTCCTCAATGCCTATCTCGTTGATTTTCTCGACATATTGTATGGCACTGCCATCAAGAATCGGGAATTCCGGTCCGTTGACCTGTATCAGGCAGTTGTCGATGCCTAAGGCGTAGAGTGCTGACAGTCCGTGCTCTACGGTGGACACGCGGAAGTCGTCGCCGCGTCCGAGTACGGTGCCTCGCTGGGTGTCGATGACATTCTCGGCAATGGCATCGATCATGGGCATACCCTCCAAATCTATACGCTGTATCTTATAACCGTGATTTTCGGGGGCAGGATTGAATGTTACTGTGAGGCTAAGACCGGTGTGAAGGCCTTTGCCGCAAAGCGAAAAGCTGCCCTTCAGTGTTTTCTGTTTCATTTTGTATATTGTCGATTTACGTTATTCTTCACTCTTCACTCTTCACTTTTCACTCTTCACTTTTTTCAGTTCCTCCACTTCGCGCTGCAGGGCTGCTATCTGGCGGTACATGTCAGGCAGTTTCGAGTAGATGGCCTTGGCTTTGAAGAACATCTTCGGATCCATGGCGGGAGAACCGATGAGCGACTCGCCGTTGCCCTTCGTGTCCTTGATGACGCCGCACTGTGCGCCTACGAACGTCTTGTCGGCCACCTTGATATGTCCGGAGAAGCCAGCCTGTCCGCCCACCATGCACCATGAACCGATCTTCGTAGAGCCGGCCAGTCCGACTTGTGCCGACATGACTGTGTTTTCACCGATTTCGCAGTTGTGTGCCACCTGTATCAGGTTGTCTAACTTGACTCCCTTATGGATGATGGTCTGTCCCATCGTAGAACGGTCGATGCAGGTGTTGGCACCAATCTCAACGTTGTCTTCGATGATGACGATGCCAATCTGTGGGATTTTCTGGTAACCCTCTTGGTTCGGGGCGAAG
>Ga0310786_10005530_pt1 | contig 17105 bp, 3 predicted proteins | sample AusTroGonzalo_MG_FD_203881 | JGI IMG/M metagenome (GOLD analysis project Ga0310786, IMG submission 203881) | Bovine rumen microbial communities from tropical cattle in Woodstock, Queensland, Australia - Gonzalo_03 (v2) (version 2) | ecosystem: Host-associated > Mammals > Digestive system >... | reverse complement strand
ATGCCACCACCATTTGCAAGAAGCTCACGAAGAACTCGTCTGTGAAGGTCGATTTGCTTCTCTTCCAGGCAGAGGTCTCGAGTACCTTCAACAAAACCGACATGACGAGCAACGAGTTTGCCTTCTGCACCATTTACGACGGTCTGACCATGGCATCACGCCATCTGGAGCCCTACGATTTGTATTATATTGCCCGTGAACATCCTGAGGCGCTGTCCCCTGGATTTCTCCGCTACCAGCAGCAGGCTGCCGAGGCCATCAAGAACAACAATAATACCGAAGCCATTCGTATCCTGCAGAATATGATGCAGACCTACGGCACGCATATCATCTACCATGCCAAGTTGGGTGGCAAACTGAAGTTCAGCACCACCATGAACCGCCATGTGGTCGACTCACGTACTACGCTCGATGAGCAGGCTGGCGCATCGTTCCTCTATAGCATCGGAACAAAAACCGGTACGGAGACGCAAGACTGGGTAACCAATACGCAGACAGACCGAGAGACACACATCGAGGCGCTCGGTGGCAACAGCGCCCTCGCCCTGAAACTGTCGGCACTGCACGATAGCGACGACATGGCGCTGAAGAGTCAGGTCTTAGACGAGTGGTTCAAGTCGCTACACTTCGACCCCAATGCTGACAAAAACGAGAACAATGTAGAGCTGATTGACATCAAAGTGGCTCCCCTCTCCGACCTCATCCTGGATCATAGCGTAGCTACACTCTACAACCTGCTGGTGGGCAAGCACATCTCCTATGAGACCGATGTTTTGCCTCGCGCAAGGAATACCATCTTTGCCAAGATACCTACTTCCACGCTCCGCATCGCTGACCGTTCCACGACCAATCAGGTGGTTGTCAACAATGAGATTATCGGCGAGGTGCTCAACGAATATGTTCACAATGTGGAATATACGGTGTTCTATCCCTCACTGGGTGGCAAGATGTGTCGCGAAGGTCTTGGCCGCCGCTGTAGCGACGACAGCCTGTTCACCATCACGTGGCAGTATCTGGACGGTGCAGAGAACCAGGCAAAGGCCTACGTCAGACCGCTGGTACGTCTCACCTACGATGACAACATCTATTATAACAATGGCGACATCGACATCTCTCCCTCTGATAGTATCCAGGCTTACACGTCCGACGTCACCGTCAATCGTGGTGCCCTCTATATGTGGAACGACACCTGCATAGCCAATGTGAAGATAGGTCCCTACTACCTGCACCAGGGAGTAATGGCCAACACCAGCTCGGACAAGTCAGCCATGAATACCATTCGCACGTTGCTCAAGGATGTTCCCGTGGGCTATGACGTTGCAGACACCGTGAAGATCAACAGGATTATACGCTTTATGTACAACTCCGGTGAGGTATTCTCTAAAAAGCGCATCGAAGACAATAATGTGCCGTCATTCTTCAGCTATAAGCGATTTATCATGTTCGATAATAATACCAATCAATATGGTATCTTCAGACTGGAGCCTCACGACGATCATGTCACTTCGATGGAATTAGAGAACATCGGTCAGGCGTTGCTCATACGCAAACAAGATTTCGAACATAAGTAGTTGAACCTTGAAACCCGAAACTTCAATATGAAACAAGCACTATTCACTATTCTCTTATCACTATACACTTCCGCTGCCATGGCACAGGGCATGGTATCGGAGATAAAAATCGTAGCCGTGCAGAAGACAGACAGTCTTGCACCTCAGGCCGAAGGTTATAGTGGCGCTGGCAACTTTGATTTGGATTTCCGCAAGGGACGTGGCGGTGGTTATGTGTTTGCCATCTTTAAGAGCAGTACAGACCCGAATCAATACATCACCGACGTGAAAGTGGAGAAGAGAGACCTCTTTGGTGTGGAGTTTGATGCGGGTGACAAGAAATACGTGCCGGTTCCCTACTTCCAGGCACACGACCGTTTTGACAAGAGCTACCGAGGTGGACTTAACGGCCGCAACTATAGCATCTACGGTGGAGCCTATCCTAAACAGGACCATGTTTATATCTCGCGTACCGGCAACCAGGATTTCAGCAAGCGCGTGCTCAAGTCGGTAGAAGTCAAGACCAGCAAGCCATCGAAGGGTAGTAATCAAACCATTAGCGGCGGTCACGCCGGTGGTGGACGCTACTTCCTCTTCACCTGGCATACCCACGAATCAAAATACAAGCCATTGCCTTCCAAGGATATTAATGAACACGTACACTATTGCGATACTGAGGGATGCAAACTCACCAAGCAAGAGCCCCACAATTTCGACAAGGTATACGGCAACGATGCATGGTTCCAGTTCGTCAAGACCGCAGGCGACCAAAGGGCCGATTCGCTGCACTACAAGAAATGTCTGGATTGCGGACAGATAGTCACAGAAAAGCATAACTGGGCAACCTATTCCTCTGACTGGAAGAACCACAACAAGCGCTGTCTGGTGTGTGATTATGTCATTGAGGCAGGTCACGAACAGTTTGGCAAGCAGAAGTTGCCCGTTGACGAATACTACCACATGATATATTGTGGCGACTGCGGATTCCTCCAAAAGCTCCCCCATTCGTTGGATAAGCGCAGCGAAGAGCGGACTGACTGTGAACACACCCTGGTGAAATATACCTGCAGCCAGTGCTATCATGATGTGTACTTCGAGGAGGAGGGCATAGGACACGACTACGATGATTATGGCATCTGCACCCGTGAGAACTGTCTGCATCCTTACAAACGTCCCGACGTGGAGTATCCCGCAGGCAGTAACGACAGTGTCTTTGTCGTCAAGACCTTCGGCAACCTCTACTGGATGGCCGACTATATCAACAACCGTCGTCCCAAGGCCAATTTCAAACTTGCCAACGACCTCTATACCGACAGTCTGATGACGTTGCCGTGGCGTCCTATCGGTGCTACGGACAGCACGGCATTCCAGGGAACCTTTGACGGTGGTGGACACGTGATTACCATGCTCCAGACGGAAGAACCCGTGGCAGGCTGCGGCTATCGCGGACTCTTCGGTGTTATCGGCAAGAATGGCATTGTGAAGAACGTGGGCATGGCAGCATGCTACATGCGTGGCTGGGACTTTATCGGAGCCGTAGCGGGTGTCAACGAAGGAACCATTGAGGGCTGTCATGTGGCGTTTTCGCTGATGAGCACGATAGGTACAAGCAAGAACCTAGGCGGAATCTGTGGACTGAACAAGGGTACCATATCTAAGTGTACCACGGAAAGCAGTGTATGGGTCGGCGGTGTGAGTGACTATGCCGGTGGCATCTGTGGCACCAATGCTGGAGGAACGCTCTCGGGCAACACCTTCGCAGCCATCTGTGGCAGCGGATCGGATGCCGTACTGCCAGAGACCGCCTCACAACAGTAGAGTGAATAGTGATTAGTGAAAAGTGAATAGTTAAGAGTGAAAGAGATATGGGCAAGAAGTTTTTTTATATTTTGACCGTTTTACTGTTTGCCATTTCCGCCGCCAACGCAGACGACGCCACCAAGACGCTGTTCCCCATGGATGGCGGTACTACGAGTGATGGTATTATCATCAGCAAGCCTCAGATTGACGGCTTCGAGATAATGCCCACGAGTAATAAAATAGATGCCGAAAGATGCAGGAAGAAAGCCTCGATGACTTTCACCATTACTGTTCCTGACGGGAAAGTGGCATCTATTGACTTCAAGTTGTTACTCACATTGAAGAAAACAGAGGATGTTCCCATTGGAAATACTCAACTCTTTTTCAGTGTGAAAGTCGATGATAAGAGTGTCATCTCTCATCAAAGCGAAAAAGGTAAAATCAATTATAGCTTACAGAAATTCACTATTCCTTCTGGACCGCACAATGTCTCTATTGAAGCCCGTTTCACGGCAACTAAGAACGATGACAAGGTCACGATGAAAGGAGGCGTCCAGAACATGTATGTTCATGTCCATCAGTTCACCGAACCGGTATTAATATGTGAAGCCATCTGTGGCCAATCGGGTAAGACTAAAACTCAATGTATGGTCTGCGGCTTGACCAACGAGGTCAATATCGCTCCTAAATATGAGGATCATAAGCTGGTCAAAAATGCTCAGACCAAGAACAGTTGTCTGTCCAATTTGGGTTCATTGACCACCTGTGAGCGTTGCCCATATACGGTTATTGAACGCGTGGACACGATAAAAAGCCATGATTTTGACAATAACGGCACATGCCGCGTGTGTAAGATGCACAAGCCTAATAGCAATGCCAATCACTCGGTGTACGAGATTTATAACGCCAGCGAGATGCGTATTCTGGCTGAGATGGTGTCAATAGGTGCCATTCCCAGTAACGTCGGTGTGGATATTAAGGCCGACCTGGTATTCAACAATGATACGACCATGCTGCCTTTAGGAACCTTCGAACATCCGTTCCAGGGAGTGCTCAACGGCAATGGCCACCGTATTCGTGGCATCACCAACTGCTTCCAGGGCATCGACTGTCTGGGCTTTGTGGGTGTAGCGCAGGGAACGCCCCTGTCACATGCTGTCATTGCCAACCTGATCTTCGACACTGGAAATATCATGAAGGGAACAGCTTGCGTGGGTGGCATTGTGGGCTACGCCACCTATTGTGACATCGTGAACTGTGCCAGTTTCGGATCATTGGAAGGTAACAACTATGTCGGAAGCATTGTGGGCTATGCTGACAAGCAGGTGAGCTTCCACAATTGTGCGTCAGTATCCAAGATAAGAACAGAAGGCTATTGGAACCCTATGGCGTGCGGTTTGCCGTTCGGACACATTCTGAACAGTTATGGAGCTGCCACCAACAGCCTTGGCGGTCAGCCGGACGAAATGACGACGACCACCTTCAGACATTGTTTCACCACTGAGGGTAGCTGCGATGGCCTCACGCAGGTCAGTCGTGAAACGATGATGTCATACGATATGGTTCAGCTGCTGAATGAAGAAAGTGAGTCACCCTGCTTCGTGATGTCTCAGAACGACGCCTTCCCCATTCCTGTTGTCAACACCACCATCCAGGCTCAGCCTAATGGTGACATTCCTACCACGTGGACAGCCATACCGCGACGCGTTCCGGTGGCAGACATTACGGAGACAGACGGTGAGTCTGGAGGAAAGGATCGGGAGATAGAGGTCATTGGTGGCTACTACAACGAGGCCGCGGTGGCCGGATTGGGCTCTACCATAGAGGAATTCATCAGCAAGGATTCCGTGGAGTATGCGGATTTCAAGCGCACATACATTGTGACATACAGTGTCACTGATGAAGATTTTGAACTCTTCGAACTGATGGACGGCGGCGAGCTGATGAATTTTGAGTCATATATGCTCTCACCCGACTCTACATACTTGAAATTGACGGAATACGATCTTGGCACGTCTGGAAAGTTAAAGGCAAAGTCAGAGACGATTGATGACTGGTCTGGAGCGGAGGTGCGCATCGACGAATACACCATTGTGGACGATTCCCGCAAGCTGAAGTCGCGTACCATCATCGATGAAAATGACGACATCATCTATATGGAAAACATCGATGGTATACTCAGGAAAGTATGGAGCCTGACGACTACCTACGACGAGGAGGGCAATCCCATCTCCAACGATATGTATTCACATAACTATAAGACGGGCGAAAGCCATTTGGAATATAGTATCCAATACGGCAATGGGGATTCTGGTGAAGGTACAGGAGATATGTCGTATGTAGAATATGTGGATAGTGTGACCAATACCATGCATATCCTCTTCAACAATTTGGACTCCATCAGTGGCACGGTCATCTCCCGTGAGCACCTTATCATCTCTGTTGACGGCGAGTTCATCCGTGAGATTCGTTCGGAAAAGATGATTAACGGTGAGCCATACCTGACAGATGGCTTGTATTTCGTCTATAATGACGAAGGTATCCTTATTCAGTCTGTGGCCTACGGTCCGAAAAATGTGAATGATCCAGGATTCAATCTGCGTCCCTATATGTATTTTGAGTATATCGGCCTTGAGGCCCCCGACAAGTATCCTACGGCTATCAAAGTACCCACAGTGGAACAGCCTTCATTGCAGAAACATACGGATTACAACGTCTACGACATGCAAGGCCGTGTGGTACGCAGGGTGAAAGATGTGCAAGATCCGTTCAGCGGTCTCCCCAACGGACTCTACATCTATCAGGGTGAGAAATACCTGAAGCGCTGATACCTGAAACCTGAAACTGTAACTCGAAACCTGAAACATGAAAAAAGACTTCTTCACTATTGACCTACGGTCGAGCCTGCTCACGCTTGGCAGTGCTCATACAGGCATGGCACTGCTCTCGCTCAATCGCAGCCTTCGCTATTCACTCTTCGTTAGCGTAGCGCTGCTGCTGTTCTCCGTCGGAGTATGGGCACAACAGCCATCATCATATTCGGTAATGCCCAGCACTGCTAACCCCATGGTAAATGGAACTGTCCAAACGCCCGACCAGAGTGTTACAGTTGGCTCTATAGTGAAGGTCTATTGTGTACCTGAAGCAGGCTTTGGCATGTCGAGAGGTGTTTACTATGCCACCCGAAATGCCAATGGCGGACTGTCTGCCCCCATACTGGCAGAGAATAAGAGTACTTATCCTGATGACCGTGCCAACAAGTCGCAGCTATTCCAGTTCACCATGCCCGCGGCAGATGTGGAGGTGTGGGCATACTTTGTACCCTTGCGTGAGCTGCAAATCCATCAGAATAAAGACGCCAAATGCAAGTTAATGCCAACGTATGGCTTAGCCGAGGAAAAGACGAACTATGCTGTGGCAAAAAATGTGCCCACGATGCCTATCGTCTTGAAGCCCGAGATCCATAAAGATTTAAAGAATACTCACGAACTGGTGGATGTGGAAGTCACCAATCTCAGTTCGAGTTTTATCGAGAGATGTGCGGATTCCATTATCATTTACATGCCCAACGCAGAGGATGTTGTGCATGTCACTCCCGTCTTTGGCAAGAAGAATTATAATATTGAGATTCATGGAGATACCACCCAAGTCAAGGTGACTCTCGGTAATGCAACCCCGAAAGCGCGTGAAGAGGTTGATGTCATCCTGACAGCTGAGAAAGGCTATATCCCTGCTAACATCACCTTCGAAGGTTGCAAGTCATGGTGGCTTGCTGAAACACCGAAGCGGATGGAGGATGGCCGATGGAAAACCGTCTATCGGATGAAAGTAGACCTGAAGGATGTCTCGATTACGATAGGACATGAGAGAGTATATAATGTCACTATCAACGACACTAAGAACACCCATCGCGTACAGGCTTACATGCCTGAGATGATTCCTGGCTATCCTGGTGTGGCACGCACCAACCAGCAAATCCCCGTGGTGTTTATGATGCCTGAGAGTTTTAGTGTCCAGTACAATACAACAGGAAATCCCAAAGACCTGCTGGTTTACCATAATGCGCTGAAAAACAGTTTCGCCGACCAGGGCATGGATGGTTGGGACGATACCACCGAAAACAACGGTCAGCGACTTCCCATCAAGGTCTTTACCGATTCCTCTGGCAACAACTATTGGCGTACCAGTGGTGTCAACAGCATGTCGCAAACGGTAGACCTCACCCAGATGTCTTTCCCCGCCAGTGCCAAGCAGAATAACCGATTGAATATTGCGGCCATTGCCAGCGTCAATCCCTGCAGGGCCCAGATGGCAAAGGTAAGCATCGTGGCCAGCGGCAATGACGTGTCGGAGACCCTGGTTGTTGCTGACCCGGAAGGAAAGGAGAAAGACTGGATTACCGAGTTTAAGGTCGGCACCATCGCTGCCAAAGCCAGCGAGCTGAAGTTGCTGGTAGAAGCCAAGGCTGACGACGAGAATAAGCGTAGCTACATTGGTCCGATGTTTGACGATCTCTGTCTGCTGCTTCCCACGCAAGGTGACACCATCAAAAGCGAAGACGTGCTGATCTTCAAGATGGACAAGAGCGACGTCACCATCAACTATACACCATCTGGCGAGCTAGGCACGGTGACCCTCGCCCAGAAAGCTCATGCTAACGTGACACTGTTCAATACTGTCACTGGTGAACAGGGCGACACCATCAAGGCCATGAAGGATGATATCATTCTCATCAAAGGACAGGGCGATGAGGGCTATGCCGTTTACGAGATGTCGTGCACCGCTCCCTCCTCTGGAGATAGCGAAGGAAGCACAGAGGAAGGTGGTGATGAGGAGGAAGAAGAGGAAGAAGAGGATGAGGATGAGGATGATGGCTTGTTTGACATCGGTGGTAGCGAAGAATACCTGGAGCCAGACTCTATTGACATGGCTACCAGTTCAACCTACTTCCGCTATGTCAAGAAAGACAATGACGACGTCGTAATTTCTCCGGTTGTTGACAAGCAGAAAGTGCTGCTCGTGAACTATTATGGCGGTAAGATTGCTGTCGACAAAGTATATGCGAAGAAGGGTGAGCGAGTCGTTGTCACGGTCACCCCCAAAGCCGGTAGCCGGTTAAAGCAAATCAGGACCATCCCTGCCAACGCAGTACAGTTTACTGAGGAGCAGGTAGATCAAGCCACAGGTGCAGGCACGTATTCCTTTGTCATGCCCACCGCCTTCCTCACGTTGAAAGGCGAGTTTATCGTACCTGTCACTACGGCTGCACAGTTAGATAGTATCTCGAAGCATTACGGAACGTTCCGCCTCGATAACGATCTCGACCTGGGTAACCAATGGGACAAAAAACAAATTGTACTCCAAGGCGATTTCGACGGTAACGGCCACCGTATCACCTACGGAGGCAATACCAGCCTCTTCCACACCGTCAAGCCCAATGCCTCCGTTCGCCATCTCTATGTTACCGCGAATGTGAAGGGTAGCAAGACGGGTGATGAAAGTGAGAACTATATGGGCGCCATTTGCGTCTTAAACAACGGTATCATCGAAGACTGCGAGATTAGTGGCTCCGTGAAGAATGAGAAGGTTCTTTCCAGCGCCAGCGGTGTTGCCGGACAGAACAGTGCTAACAAGGAGGGAGGCACCATTGCCTACTGTCACGTCCTCTGCGACGGCTTAGATGCCCGGACTATCTATGGCGTAGCCAATCAGGAGAAAGGTGGCGTCATCAAGGACAACGTCTTCAGTGGCATGTTTGTCAATGGCGATAGCCGTGCCTATATGATATGTAATGACATGGACAGCGTCACCATTGAGCGCAACTACTATGTGCCCAATGCCGGCAACTCAAGAGCGGTGCTCTGCAACGGTGTGACAGCGACAACGCCTGCCGCTCTGGCTGAAACGCTCAAGAATGTACCGGAGACCAATTACGTCTTCACTGCCAGCATCAAGAACAAGTATGTGGGCGGCTATAACATCCAATTCTCCCTGCCTGCCAACACCAGCATGGTAAGCATCTCGAATGAGACGGCTAATGCCGGTACCGTGGTCACCGCATCCGTGAGCGTTTCAGGTAACAACCACCTGGAGAGCATCACCATCTCAGCACCTGACGGAAGCGACGCCTTCCAGTGCCCGTTCACTGACAATACCGAGAATGTCTATACCTTCTCGTTTACGATGCCCGGTCATGATGTCCTCATTACTCCTCAAACCAAGGAGGGTAGGTTCATCTATACCGCCAGCCAGTTTGCCAGCATCAACGACCAGGAAGGAATCTTCTACCTGGCAAGGGATATTGACCTGAACAACTGGGGAAAGTCCATCGATCTGAAAGGCACCTTCTATGGCTGCGGTCACACCATCAGGTTCCACCAAGAGGGTTCTACCAAAGGACTGTTTAACACCATCAGGTTGGGTGCGTTGCTCGAGGGACTGCGCGTGGCAGGTGTCGTAACGTCTACTGAGAACTGCGGCGGCATTGCCAACGAGAACAAGGGAACCATCCGCAACTGTCATTTCTGTGGCGAGATCACGAGAATAGCGGAGAAAAAATCCAAGAAGAACCGCATTGCCGCGCTGGTCTATAAGAACGAAGGCGCCGGCAGCCTTGTTGACCACTGTTCTGCCACGGGCATTCTGAGCATTGTCAGCAAAGCTAATCAGGAGGTGCAGGTTCTCGACAATAGTCCACTGTACGTTTACAGCGATGCCTCAAAGCTTAAAAGCTGCCAATGGATCAGCAATGCGCCAACGGCCGATGTGTGCCAGGATCTGCGTACGAAGGCCAATGCTGCCAGCCAAGACTATCCTGTCTATGCACAGGGCATCCTCGACAGAATTGACGCCCGCGTCGTTACTGGCAACAATAGCCAGACGGTAAGCAATGGTCAGTCGCTTGCCGAACTCACCATCACTGACGGCGAGCCGTTTGTCTGCACCAGTGATGTGAAGGTCAATCAGATTATCTATAAGCGTAAAGCCACGAAGAATCTGGAGCCGTGGGTACTGCCGTTTGCATTCAATCAGATGGCCGGCGACGGCACATTCCTCTATCATGAGGTGATAGAGAAAGACAGCAAGCCTGATGTTTCACCAGCCATTACGCTGACGCTCTCCGGTACACCGCAGTCTGTCAACTATCAGTTCAACAAGCCCTGGATGGTCAGCAATGACAATGACGGTGAGGAAAGAACCTACGTGCTGAGCAACAGCGACGGCAGTCCTATCACCATCAAGGCAACCTCCGACCATCGTGTGGCACGCTATGCATCCATCCTGGATATCGGTAGCTTCTTTGCCACCTACGACACCATCCCTGCCAAGATTGTCAACGACGAGCTCTTGTACGTATGGAATGGCACACAGCAGGAGTTTGTTCTTTCCAACGGCTCTTCGCCCCTCCAGCCTAACCGCTTCTACCTGCAGTTCTACAGCACGGCTTCCAAGAAGTACGTCAGGTATGCAGAGACCCAGTGGGCTAAGAACGAGAATGCGACACCTGCCACCAGTGCTGCTCCACGCCGACTCGCCGACGTCATGGCCGATGGTTGGCAGCCCATCTTCCTTGATCCGCGCCAGCCTCAGAGCATTACAGCTAGTATGCTCGACTACTACGACGTGGCTTACCTGACTGACATCCGTGGTGAGGTGCTCGGCGAAGATGGTGACTCGCCATTGTCTGCCGTGTCACTCATTTATATGATGGCCGACAGTCGCATGGATCTGCCTTCAGCACTCCCTCTGTTGGTACGTGCCAAGCGTTCCGATGCCGAGCCGCTGGTGGACGCCCAGACCGGAGCAGAGCTTGAGGAGTTGCTCATGAAGATGATGGAGGAAGACGAAAGCGACGAGGAGTCTGACGAGGACGACAAACCAGACCTTGACATGCCGCACTACTGGTGCGCCTCGTTCGACAACCGTCTCGACATCTGGCATCTGCCAGCACCTGAGCGCTATGCTGACTTGGCAGAATATGGTTGCATGATGTTCAACGACAACTACTACGACCAGTCGTTCAGCTATGCCACTGCCAACGACACCCGCACCACGGCACCCATGAGCTATTGCCTCACGCTGCTCAATGCCAAGACCTACGAACTCCTGCCGCTGTTGGGCGATCGCGTAAGCATAGAGTTCCTCATCCCAGCGGGAGCACCGACGGGAATCGATACGGTTAAGGGTGAAGGGTTCATGGTTCATGATTCTAAGTCTTATAACCTCAACGGACAGCGCGTAGACGAAAACTATAAAGGTATTACCGTTCAAAAAGGACGTAAAATATATAAGCGATGAAAAAGATATTATATACACTGGCGATGCTCCTCAGCCTCGGCAGTACGTTATGCATTGAAAAGGTTGCAGCTCAAACCTTTTTCTCCATCTATAATGACAACGACTTCCAAGCGTTCCAACAAGCAGTGGCGAACTCCAAGGGTCAATATAGGGTCGATGGCCGTTTGGAGGCCGACTTCTCCACTGGCAGAGGTATAGGAATTGGCGCAGATACTCCCTATTATGGTACGTTCGACGGCAATGGTCATACGATTTATGTGGACATTTATCGCCATGACGGTAATCCGTGTGCGCTTTTCTGTTATGTGAAAGAAGCCACCATCAAGAACCTGCACGTGAAGGGCTCCATCACGGGTGGTATCCATTCCGCAGGACTGATTGGCAAAGTTATAGGCTCCTCCACCGTTACTGTTAGCCGTGTATGGATATCGACAGAGGTGAAAGCATCAAGCGCGACCCACGCTGGAGGTATTATAGGTCATACAGATTTGGCTACTGTGTATATGAATGACTGTCGTTTTGATGGAAAGGTTAACACCAATAATGCAAGTGATTCTTATGCGGGTGACATCATCGGATGGTGTAACGGAGGCGGTTGGAACTTACAGCGTGTCTATGACCAAGGTAGTCCCAAAGCCCAAATGATGTATTTTTGTATAGATTTCGATGGCTATAGTGCAAAAACCTGGGGAACAAATAATAATAGCTTCACCGTTACCCAACACGACTGGAATAAAGTTAATCATTACAACAAGACCGACCAGAACGAAGTGGTTGGCATCATGAACGCCCAGCAGGCTGGTTCGTGGGAGATTTTCGACGGAAAGGCTGTGCCAAAGATGGATAAGAAATCGGCTCTGAACGATTGGACCTATTTATCGAATGGAGGCTCTACAGGCTATACACTTTCTTCGGGACATTACTATATTGATGAAAATATCACTTTTTCCAACGGTGATACCGGCAGTGGTCTGACCATAGCCAGTGGTGCTACCGTGTATATCTACATCCCCGAAAGTGTCACACTCACAGCCATTGGCGGCAATGCCTCTGGCCAGACGGGTGCCGGTGCAGGTATTGAACTGCCATCAGGTAGTACGCTCTACCTGATGGGTAAAGGCACGGTGGATGCCAAAGGCGGCAATGCGGCCAACGGCGGCACAGGCGGCACAGGCGGTGACGCAACAGGAGGTAAAGGTAATTGGACCCAAACAGGTGCGGGTGGCAATGGTGGCTATGGCGGCGGCGGTGCCGGTGCCGGCATAGGCACACGTGGCGGTGGTGGCGGCAGCGGCGGTAGCGGCGGTGGCGCCAATTATTATGATAACGGTGAAGAGGATGATGCGTTTAGAGGAACCGATGGTTCTGCAGGTAAAGCTGGTTCTACCGCTGACGCCATGGGCAATCTCTATGTGGTCACCTCCTCCGTCCACCTGAATGCCACGGGAGGCAATGCTGGCACATCCGGTGGTAGTGGCGGTCAGCGTGGCCGTGGCTATGCATACGACGGATATAGTTATAACGTTACTGTGGCCGGCGGCGGTGGTGGCGGCGGCGGCGGCTTCGGTGGTGCTGCTTTCCCCATCGGTACCGGCGGTTGCGGCGGCGGTGGCGGCGGTGGCGGCGCCGGCGGTGCGCAGGATTGGAGGTCCAACTCCAGCGGTGGAGTTTATGATGTAACTGCCCCAGGCGGCAGCGGCGGTAAAAATGCGGATGGCCAAACCAGTGGTGGCGATGGCACTGAGGCTGGCACTAATGGTACTGCGCACAGCCAAGGCTGGGTCACTGTCGAAAACGGTAGCTTTTCTAGTAGTGACTGGCATTCTGCAAGTGGTGCTGCTCCTTCTGGTTCTGGCGGCAACGGCGGTGGTAGAGGTACGCCTAGTGATGGTATGGCAGTTGAAGATCTCCACAACTACCTTGTGAAGTTTAATGTGGTAGGAAGCTCGGAGACTGTTACTGCTACTTATCGGTCGAACGTGAATAGCGGCACAGCCAAATTCACTATACCGACAACTTATCAGCTGGGACTCACCAAGGCCGATAAATATATAACCAGATGGTACTACGACGATGGATGTACAGGTGACTGGAAGGCTGCCTACGATGAAATCGATATATCCAGTACCACCACCAATTTATATGCTACATGGCAGGACTATATTGGAGAAGATAAACTGTTCAGCCATGGTGCTGGAACAAAGAGCAATCCCTTCATCATCGAAGCGGACAATCTGGTAGACTTTGCCAACTATGTCAATGAAGGCGGCAACACGCGCGGTCTCTACTTCAAGCAGCAGGGAGAGTTCGACGTTTCAGCCATCACCAACAACACCGGTAACAACTGGACGCCCATTGGACATCAACGAGTCTTCGAGGGTGACTATGATGGTGGCGGCTATCGCATCATCAAAGCTACTAATACCAGCTGCGATTATGATGCCTTTGGTATCTTCGGTAAGGTGTCAGGTACTATCCATAACTTAGGAGTCGAGAATTGTAATTTCCAGACTACCATGGATAAATCACGCGGTGGAGCCATAGCCGGTAAGCTCTTAAGATGTGACATGGAGCAGCCCACGACAGCACAGATACGCGACTGCTATGCTGCTAGCAATACCATCACAGCCATGTATAGCGGTGGTCTGGTGGGCGAGATGGCCAATGCATCTAGCATGAGCCATTGTCTGGAGACCCAGAGCACCCTCCATTGCAATTACGGCGGAATGTACGAAAATTATTATATCGCCGGTATTGCCAGTCTGATTGGCAACGACTGTCAGGTGGACAAGTGCTACACCAGTGGTCCTTTGAGCGGCAACGGTTACGATCTGCATACAAACAGCGAGGCTGACGTCTCTTATGAGCGTCTGAGAAGCGGTGCCCTCACCTGGCTGTTAAACGACCAGGCATCTCATGGCGGTCCCTGGTTCCAGACCTTGGGCTCTGATGCCTTCCCTGTGCTAGACAACGAACATCGTCGTGTGTATTACGATGGCACGAACTATTCCAACGAGACCATCGGCTCCCTCTTTAGTGTGCTCTCCGGAAAGGGAACAGCCGACAATCCCTTCCTCATCAACAACCTTTCTGATTTGGAGAAAGTAGCCGACTATTGTAATGACGGCAATAATACTACTGGCATGCACTTCCTTCAGACTGCTGACTTCAACCTGAACAGCGGCACAATGAAGATTGTCGGTGGCATAGGTAGCTATTTCAAGGGCTACTACGACGGTGGCGGACATACCATCCGCAATGGCTACATTACGTCGGAAAATACCATGATCGGTATCTTCGGTGAAGTTACCGGTACTGTGACGCGTCTCTGCGTGGAGAACATGAGCTTCAAGACGACGACAAGTGGCTTACGATGGGGTGCTATCGCTGGACGTGTGAGCGGCAACGGAGTCATCAGCAACTGCTTAGTAAAAGACTGCGTTGTCGGTTCCGACGATCATCCCACAGGTCTCGGTGGAGGCATTGTCTCCGATATGTATCATAACGCTATCGTCAGCAACTGCCTTGTGCTCAATACCACGGTCAAGGCCACCAGGACAGGACAGATTACCAGCGATACGCATGAAGGTAATCAGATTATCCGCTGCTATACTGACGGCAGCAATATAACTACAACGGCACCAGGATATAGCAAAGGCAGCATCACGCAGTGCGAGCAGGTCCAAGCATCCAGCCTAGCCAGCGGCGAGATTTGCCATAAGCTGAATAACAGTCCACAAAGCGACAACTTGTCTCCCGTGTGGTTCCAGAATCTCACCCTTTCAGGTCGTGACACCCGCGACCCCGACGCTACACCAGTGTTGTCGCCCGACCATGCTATGGTGTTTATGCGGAACTCCAACTACACGAACGACTACCGCGACATCAGGAGCTTAGCAGACACCAATAGCTCGGAATCTGCTGGCTCTGAGACGAATCCTTATAAGGTAGCGACCCCCGCAGACTTGCAGAAGATTAGCGAAACCTTCGAAACAATGAGGTGGAGCGACTTCTATATCCGCCAGACTGCCGACATCGATATGAAGAATGCTGCACCTATTGCCCCCATCGGTATAGGTACCAGCGGCTTCACGGGTCACTACGACGGCGATGGTTATGTCATCAAGAACCTTACTTCCTCCGACTGCACGGGTGAATCTTTAGGTCTCTTCAACAACATCATCGGCACCGTCGAGCATCTCGGCATCGAGACCAGCACGTTTACGGCCACGGGTAATATCAACCGTGTGGGAGCCTTTGCGGGTAAGATCACTGGTAGTGGCCTGCTGCTCAACTGCTATGCTTGGGGATGTACGGTCACCTATAATTATAAGTCGGGCGTTGTCGTGGGAGCCCTGGTGGGTGAACTCGCAGACCATGCTAACATCGAAAGTAGTTATGGCTACAAGAATACCGTCCTTGGACAGAACGATGGCAGCAAGCGCTACGGCTACATCGTCGGTAACATAGGCAGTGACGCTGCTGCCACACGCCTCTTTACCGACGGTCCCACGCTGTGTGCCGACCAACAAAGCGGTTTCAGTAATATCACTAATTCCGAAACGAGTGTCGCTGACCTCCGCTTCAAGACGGGCGAGCTGGCTCACCTGCTCGATGGTTCACCGGATTACGGTACTGCCACCACTGTCTGGCGACAGAACATCAAGAAAACACCAGATGACCAGACCGACCTCGTCCCCGTACTCAACAGCGAGCACCAACCAGTTTACAAGTACACCCTCGGCGTACAGACCATGTACACCAACAGCAATGACGTGCCTGCTTGGGTTGCGCTCTCGCTGAATCCTAATTATAAGGATGGTCAGGGACAAGATATTGCCGCTGTGCCGGTGAACGTGTTCAAGGCTGACGACAGGTACTATGTACCCAACTATAATTTCTCTTCTAACGTTGCTGATTGGAGCGGTGCCGTACCGACACGCAATAATTATTTGTTTGCTGGTTGGAACACACAGGCCAATGGGAAAGGAACCCACTATGATAAGACTGACGAGCTATTAGCGCCCGCTGGAGCTATGACGCTCTATGCCGAGTGGGATCTGATGGTACCTGCCAGTGGAGAATTCACCGCGACGCTGCCAGAAGACCAAACCTCCTTTAAGATCTATGACGGTGGTGGCTACGGCGCCTATGGTTATAACTACAGTGGAAAGCTCACGTTGAAGGCTCCTGCCGACCATGTCATTGCCCTGACGGGTACCGTTTCTACCGAGGCGCTTGTTGGCGGTCAGGCACACGACTATATGATCGTTCGTAACGGTGACACATCAAGTGCGATCATGTCCAATGGCCAATCCACCGAAATCAGTGGTGTCGGTCCAGTCTTTGTCAGCGCGACGAATGGCACTGAGAAGAGCATAGGCCGACTCGTGAGTACGAAAAACGAGATGACGATAGAATTTGTCACTGATGGTCAGAATAACTTCGATGGTCTGA
>Ga0310786_10005529_pt1 | contig 17107 bp, 17 predicted proteins | sample AusTroGonzalo_MG_FD_203881 | JGI IMG/M metagenome (GOLD analysis project Ga0310786, IMG submission 203881) | Bovine rumen microbial communities from tropical cattle in Woodstock, Queensland, Australia - Gonzalo_03 (v2) (version 2) | ecosystem: Host-associated > Mammals > Digestive system >... | reverse complement strand
TCAAATTTTATATTATATTATCATGAGGTCGAAATAAACAATCAAAAGAGCCTCAATTGATTGGCGTAATAATGTTCGACTGGCATTGCAGATTTCTGAGAAAGAAGTTGTATGCAACTAATGCAGAGATAATGATGACGATGAAGTTGTTGAAAGTGCAATGTTTCGAGTGTTCCAGTTGCGCTATGTTCTTCAGTTCTTCAGTTCGTCATTGACAGACTCTATCACAGCCCTTTTGCAGAATAACACATTGTCCAATACCTCATCAGGCTGTTCTTCATGTTAATCCTCACTTTGGTAATGAGTAGAATGCCATCGACAAGCAGTTCATAGAATAGTCTTTTGGAAACGGAGTCTTTTTTGCCGATCAGTTTGCTGTATATTTCCTTGACGAAATCCTTGACTTTCAACGGTTCCCTGTCATCGGCATCCATAGGTATGATCATAAACTCAGTACTTCGTTCTTTTTGATGAGGAGCATCTTAAAACTGAAGAATTGTCCCATGGAGCACTTGCCTTTTATGGCGATGCCCTTACACCACGTGGCAATGGATGCGTTGGTTACACCTGTACTCATAGTGAAGGTAAAATTGCTTCAGGTAACGGTGTTCCCATGTGGAAGTCTATGAGAATGGTCATCACATCGGCATTCGAAAGCCTGCTTGGTTTGTCGCGGTGACGTTTCCTGTCACTCACCCGAAGGGTGTGCCCTTTCTCTATCTCGTTGAAAAACTTACAAAAATTCTCAACCTTGCAATAAATTCCCGTATTTTCGTCGTCTGATAGCGTAACGTGTTTCGTTTGTTTTTGCACTACATGCAAAGAACATCGCTATGTTGTTCTTTTTCACCCAATTATCTTATATCGAACTCACATAACATTAACAAAATGTGACGAAAAAAATTAGGAATACTAAAATTTTGATTAGAATAGATAGTTTGTTCTCGTTCTGACATGACACTCATCTAATCTAATTTATGGATTGGAACAGAAGTATGCACAGGAACTTTCAAAAACCCTATCAACTTCTGCGTGGCTCGTCCACGGTGGCTGATGGCGTTTTTCACTTCGTGGCCCAACTCGGCGAAAGTCTGGTCGTAGCCGTCGGGCTGGAAAATGGGGTCGTAGCCGAAGCCCTCGGTGCCGCGCTGCTGCTCGGTGATTTGTCCGTCGCAGCGGCCTTCAAAGAGATAGGATTTTCCATTGAGGTTCAGCGCGATAGCCGTGCGGAAAGCCGCTTTGCGGTTGGTTTGTCCCTTCATGGCGGCCAGCATTTTGTTCACGTTGTCCTGATAACTGCAATGCTCGCCGGCATAACGCGCCGAATACACGCCCGGTGCGCCGCCCAAGGCCTCCACCTCAAGACCCGTGTCGTCGGCAAAACAATCCACATGGAACTTGTTCGTGACAAAATCTGCCTTGATTTTGGCGTTACCTTCGATGGTGTCGGCGTCCTCGATGATTTCCTCATGACAGCCGATGTCATCGAGGCTCAGGACCTCATAGAGGCCGGCCATGATTTCGCGCATTTCGCGCAGTTTGTTTTTGTTATTGGTGGCAAAGACAATCTGTTTCATAAACTCCAATCAATAGGTTCAATACCATGTTCTTCCAAATAGCGGTTCGTTTGTGAGAAGTGATGGCAACCGAAAAACCCCCGGCTTGCCGACAGTGGAGAAGGATGCACCGATTTGAGAATCAAATGCTTAAAGGGGTCAATCATGGATTGCTTGGCGATGGCGTAGTTGCCCCACAGGATGAAAACCAAATGCTCCCTTTGCTCCGAAAGGGCACGAATGGCCGCGTCGGTGAACTGTTCCCAACCATGGCGCGAATGCGATGCCGCTTGTCCGGCGCGCACCGTCAGCGAGGCGTTGAGCAATAATACCCCTTCCCTCGCCCACTTCTCAAGGTTGCCCGAACGCGCCATAGGCACACCAAGGTCGTCGTGCAATTCCTTGAAGATGTTCTGCAAACTCGGTGGAAAAGGCACGCCATCGGGGACGGAAAAAGAAAGCCCATGCGCCTGACCCGGGCCATGATAAGGGTCTTGACCCAAAATCACGACTTTCACCTTATCGAAAGGTGTCAGGTTGAACGCATTGAAAATCAGTGGTCCGGGCGGATAAACGGCATACTGCCGCTTCTCGCTCATCAAGAACGACTTCAAATCGGCAAAGTACGGCGCCTCGAATTGCGGGCGCAGCACTTGATACCAAGTTTCGTCAATATCGGGTTTCCTCACTTCCATAATTGAGAATTTTTCCGCAAAGATGGCAATTTTTTCGAGAAAAATCCGTTAATTTGCAAATCAAATTTCATCAAGATGAAGAGAAAACTTGCCATTGCGCTGCTAATCGCCTTTGTTTCAGGCATTATCATGACCTCGTGCGGGTCGAACAAGAGTTGCCCGGCTTACGGCGAATCGCAAAAGTACATCAAGGAGACGCGCTATTAATATAGGTGTCGGGAGGCATAGCCATGATTGCCCTCAGACAACCGCTGCTGCGCATCCTCATGCTCACGCTTTTTGGAGCGTGTGCTTTTTTGTTGCCCGCGCAAAATATTGACATTCAAGGTGATGACGACAAGCCCATCGAAGAAAGATTGGTCTACACCCGTCAGAACACTTTCAAGGTGGCCATCCATTCGCAAGGTTTTGGAGCGGGATTCAAGATTGGCAAAATCAGGACCATCAACCGAACGACGAACTGGGAGGCTGAAGTGGTGTCACTGCATTCGCTCAAGGAAATCAAGACCTTGACCATCTCGCAATACACCACGCGGCCCTATGTTTACGGCAAGTTGAACTATGCTTACGTGTTGCGCTTAGGTTATGGCGAAAGCCGTCGCATTTTCGGCAAACCCTATTGGGGCGGCATCGAAACGCGGTGGACCTACGGATTTGGCGCATCGTTGGCCCTGCTCAAGCCGTATTATTACTATGTGGTTGTCTACTATCCCACAACAAATGGGTATTTAGAGAAGATCGAGGAACAAACCTTCCAATCGGGTGTCGATATCCTCGGAAAGGCCAGATTCACAAAGGGTTTGGGCGAGATTCGGCCTTCGCCTGGAGCGTATGCCTCGTTGGGTCTCAGTTTCGAGTTCGGCAAGTCGCGCACCCGAGTCCAGGCCCTCAACCTCGACGTGAAGGCCGAATATTTCCCGATAGGTGTCCCCATCATGGAATCGGAGCGCAACAAGTGGTTCTTCCTGACCTTCATGCTGTCGTACAATTGGGGCTCACGATTCAACAACTACTGAGGCCGTTGGAGCCTTGAAAAAATCCGAAAAAATTTCCTGATTTTTCTTGCGGCATTCAAAAAAACATTATTTTTGCAGCCGATTTCGATGTCCAATGGTGTAATGGCAGCACAACTGACTCTGGATCAGTTAGTCTAGGTTCGAATCCTGGTTGGACAACCCTCAAACACAATCCCTAACTCGTTGATTATCAAGTTAGGGATTTTCTTTTTGCACCAAACAAGTTTCAGCAAAGTGCAAACATCTTGCCACTGTTAAAACTCAAATGCTCGCCATGCGAGACATAACCCAACTGGTTGGAAACGCATTGGGTGTTGCCGATGATACCATCTATGTTGCGGTGGGAATGACCGTAAATCCAGTACTCAATCGGGCTGTCAACAATAAAGTCAAACAACTCCACCGTAAAAGCTCCATTGATAGCACTTCCTTTGAACATCGGGTCGGTCAGCAATTGTGAGGGTACATGATGGGTGGCCACGATGATGTGTTTGGCCTTGCTCTCGGAAACTGCATTCTTCAAAAAGCTGAAGCATCGCTCATGTTCCTCGTTGAATCGGATGAAGTCCAAACGTTTTCCGCTTGCCATGATGCGGTAAAAGTCGGAAACTGATTTCTCGGTCAGGTATGCGTCGTAAATCTCAATTTTCGACCATAATGTAGTGGCTATCAAATCGATGTCCTCTGACAATGGGATGACCGCGTTATAACGGCAATGGACATTCTTCCTGATTTCCAAACCCCAGCCGTCAAACATGGTGTCGATGTCATAGTATTTGTAAAACTCGTGGTTGCCTGGAACGACTATCACCTGTTTGTAATTGTCTGATGCCCAGTCCCAAAACGGATGGTTTTTGTAGTTGTCATCACCAAGATAGCCGATGTCGCCTGCAAGTACCAGTACATCACCCGTCACCTTCAAAGGATGGGATTTCAGCCAAGAACCGTTCTCGTGGAACTCCAGATGTAAGTCAGATGCGTATTGGATTTTCATTGTCGCCCCTCCCCGATAAATAATTCACCCAATGCCTCCAAATAGACATTCAACTGCTCCCTGTCAATCCTCAAGGAGTTCATCAGGGCAGAAGCCGATTCTTCAGTGTTCACTAACTGCCTGAACTCATCTATTGTGTCCAAAATGGAGACAGGCACGCTGACAGGTTCCGTTTCCGTTCTTGCGGCCACCAGCAACACGATATCCCTTCTGTGCTTCTTGATGTCGTCGCTGTTCACCTGCTTCCCAACTTCTCTTTCTTTCAAAAGATTCAGATAAGCTCTCGCCTTCAGGCAAATCAGCGATTCCAATGATGCCACTCGGATTCCGTTCACCATTTTACTGTTGCCTACGACAAACCGATACAAATCATCGTCCAAAACAATGGCAGACAAACTGTATTGGTAATCCTCCATCGGTATGGGTTCAATATGGGCTTCTGTCGGTTCTCCCAACAATTCTGAATGTCTTGCCAAAAGTTCAATTTGGCTCGGATAGCCTGTTTTGCTTGGCCTTCTGAAACGATAGAGAGCGTATGCGGGTTCTCCATCCTTGCGCTGCCGTTTTTCTATGGTATAGCCACCTTCACGGATGAAACTCCAAAAGGCAGAAACGAAATCCTTTGTCAATTGCTCGACCACAACAATCATGTCGATGTCGTGGGTGATTCTTGGCGTAGTTCCAGCATCTTCCAGAATGACATTGCAAGCCGTGCCTCCAATGATGATGTAATTGTCTGAATAAGAGCCCAAGGACTCCCTGAATTTGTCTAATCCTTCAACCATGTTTCTTCAATTATTCGTTCAACTTCCTTGTGTACCCGTGGGTCTTCATCGTCTTTCAAGGTCAAGGCCAACGAGAGCCGATCCACAAAGCCCTCATCAACAATGATGGGCGGATATTTCCAAACTTCGATTTTATATGCCCCATCCCATGAATTGATTCGCTCGAAGTTTTCCTGTTTGGCCATGACCGTCCGCTCAACCGCCACTAAAGTATTTACAGCATCAGGTACAAGCATGGAATAATGAGCCAATGCACTGATTCCACCTTGTGCATAAGTTGTTTCTTCTTTTACATCGTCGCAATAGAAGCTTTTTTTCAAAGGTGATTTCAACAACGGCAAGGCCTTTTCCCATAACGCTTTTCCTCTCAACTCGAAATGCAGCTTTTTTTCCTTGTTGGCATCCACAACGAGAGTGCATAGCTCCAAATCCTGCAAAACCTGTAAAGCCAAAGTCAAGGTGAGATATTTGTAAGGCATGATTTCTGACAATTCCCTTGAACTGCGGCCTCCCAAGTTCTTTGCTTGCAAGTGATAGAGCAGCACGTATTGGGCTGGTGCAGTCAATTCCGTTGCTGTTTTCCTTTCGTTGCGGCTGTTCATCACCAATCCCGGCAGGAAAGCATATTTATCAGAAACCACAAAATATACATTCTTTTCCATCAACCTCGTCCGTTGGTTGAAGTCTAACGCATCAAACCAAAAGGCACAAGGAGAGCCGTTACCTTTCGACACCATTTCAGACATCTTAGCGCAAGCTCTCGGCGTGTAGCGTTCCAAGGCATACTTGGGTTTGAGAAGGATGATACTTTGTCCAACAACCTCCATCTTGTAGAACACGAAACTTGTCCGTAATTCCAAAGAGATTCCCTTTATTGACTTGGCATCAATTCTCTCAACTTCGTATGCTTTATGGGCGATTATCAGTTCATTGCACATACATTTGTAGTATTTTGCAAAATTCATAAAACGCTGCAAAAATAATAAAAAACACACTGATAAGATGAAAAACATAAAAAAATCCCTAATTTGTTGATTTCAAATTAGGGATTTTCGTTTTGAGTTAAACATTCTCTATTACGGTTTACCTTGCTTCTGCAAATCTTCAATCTCCTTGATTTTCCGCTCCATAATTTTCATCCAACCATCTTCTACATAATTAATTTTTTTTGCTATCTCCATAGCATCTTTAGCAATACTATGAGCTTCTACGAGATTACTGTTTTTCATCAGATTCTTTATGATTTGCATCTTTTGAACTATTTCCAATCCATGTCTGGAATCGTCAAAATGTGAGTTAAGTTCTATAGAATGTATTAAGTCTTCAAGCGCAGTTTCAAGGTCATCTTTGATAATATATAAAAGACTTCGATTATAGTATGGCAAATAATAATCAGGTTTTATGTCAATCGCTTTCTTATAGTCTTTTTCGGCCTTATCATAAATACCTTTACAATAATACGAAACACCTCGATTATTATAGGCAAAAGCATCTTCAGGAGAAATCTTCAACACTTCCGTATATAATTCAATTTTTTTATCAGCGTTTTTCTCATTATATGCCTTTGAGAACAACTCTGAAGCTTTAGCAGCTTGTTCAGCCTTGCGAGCTTCATCTTTTGATTTTTCAGCATCTTCGGCAAGTTTTTCAACTTGTTCTCGCATAGTTTCTATATCCGATTTGATGCTTTCGTTTTCTTTTGCGATACCATTCCATTTCTTACCATTCTGCCAATTTATTAGTAATGGTGCGCCCACACCAAATATAGCCATAAGCACCGTAATAAGAATCGTAAAATGTGTATTCTGCCTCGTCAGTTGATTGTTTTGTTCGGTAATATAAGTACCCAACTTATCCTGTGAAGATTTCTCTACCAACAATTCTATCTCGGCATTTTTGGCAGCAAGTTGTTTTTGCACTTCTATAGTAACTGCCAGATCAAGTTGCTGCTGCACTTCAACGGCAACGATGCTATCCACTTGGGCACGGGTATAAGTCTTTGGCGGCACGGCATAAATGGGCGACAACAAAAACATCATCGCCAAAAGCAAGAAAAGCTTTGTCGTTTTCATACTCAATGAATATATATTATGAATCAATCGTTTACTTCCCCAAATGCATCCGAATTCGTGAGGCGAGGATGTCAACCACCACGGGGCTGGAGCCACGCGGCAGGATGATGTCGGCGCTACGCTTGGTAGGCTCGATGAACTGCTGGTGCATGGGCTTCACAAAGGTTTGGTAATGGCGCAACACATCCTCCCATGTGCGGCCACGCTCGGCGATGTCGCGGCGGATGATGCGCATCAGGCGCTCGTCGCTGTCGGTATCGACAAACACCTTGATATCCATGCGCTTGCGCAATTCCTCTTGGGTCAACACCATGATGCCTTCCACGATAATGACCTCCGTAGGATGCACATAAATCACCTCCTTGGAACGGGCACAGGTGATATAGGTGTAAATCGGCATGGGGATGGTTTCGCCCTTCCTGAGCCGGTCGAGGTGGTCGATGAGGAGATCCCACTCGATGGCATCGGGATGGTCGAAGTTGATTTGCTTCTTTTCCTCGGGCGACTTGTCGCCGTTGTCGAAGTAGTACGCATCCTGCGAAATGACTGATACTGAATTGTCTGGCAATTGTCTTACCAATTCCTTTACGACGGTGGTTTTCCCAGAACCCGAACCGCCAGCAATACCGATGACTAACATAATTTGAAGTTTTTGATGGCACAAAGATAGGGATTTTTCGATTTTTTCCCTATTTTTGCGCAAAATTTCAAAAACTAAATATGAAATCATTGCATAAAATCGTAGGCGGTCTGCTGCTTCTCGGTTCTTTGAGTGTCGCAAGTTGCGGCCAAAAACCCGTCTTTTTCCCAAAACTTCCCGTTTCGGACATTCAAGCCTATTTCAGCGAAGCCGCTCAAACACAGGCTATTGACACGGCTTTCTACGAAGTGAAGGACGCTTCAGGCAACCTTTTGGGCACGGTGCTGTTTTCCTCGCCCTATTCTGACGCGGTACAAGGTTTCAACGGGCCCACACCTTTATTAATAGCCCTTGATTCCGATGGCCGCATCAAGAACGTGGTGCTGATGGACCATCAGGAAACGCCCCGTTTTGCACAGCGCGTCGTCGATGGCGGTCTTTACGAATCATGGAACGGCCTGACCGTAGACGAGGCCTTGGGCAAGGAAGTGGATGCCGTAAGCGGTGCCACCTACACCTCTAACGGCGTGAAACTCAGCCTCAAAGCCCGCCTTGATGCCTATGAAAAACAACTGAAAAAGGAAAGAAACGAACAGAATGGCTTCTGGCAACGGCTGTTGTCAAGATGATAGAGATTTTGGTACAATTTTTGTAATTTTTGACCATCATTCCACAGAATCGTCATTGTCAGGAAGGCTTTTTTTTGTCATGGTTAGAGTGCCTTCCAAAACGATGACGATTTCTCCTTTTATGTCCTTCTTGGAAAAATGCTCGATGACCTCAGCCAAAGTGCCTCGGACATTTTCCTCATGGATCTTGGTCAACTCGCGCGAAACGCTGACCTTCCTTTCGCTGCCGCAAACTTCGGCCAACTGCTCTAAAGTTTTCAGCAGGCGGAATGGCGATTCATAGAGAATGGTCGTGTAAGGATACTCCGCCACGGCCTGCAACTTGGTTTGGCGGCCTTTCTTGTGCGGCAAAAATCCCTCAAAAATGAACTTCTCGGCGGGCAACCCCGAATTGACCAAAGCCGGAACAAAAGCCGTTGGCCCGGGCAGGCACTCCACCTCAATATTGCGCTTCACGCATTCGCGCACCAAGAGGAAACCCGGGTCGGAAATGGCGGGCGTACCCGCATCGGTGACCAAGGCAAGGCTCTCGCCTGCTTCGATTCGGTCGGCAATGCGTTCCACCACCAAATGCTCGTTGCGGATGTGGAAAGCCGTCATGGGCTTGCTGATTTCCAGATGTTTAAGCAAGTTGCCCGAAGTACGGGTGTCCTCGGCAAGAATGCCATCCACTTCTTTCAGGATGCGGATGGCACGCAGGGTGATGTCCTCCAAATTGCCGATGGGCGTGGGCACAAGATAGAGTTTCGACATGGCCGTTAGGATTCAAACTTGCGCGAAACCAAGTCCTTGAGTTTCTGATAGGCCTCGTTGCTGCTGTTCCACTGCAACTCAATCTTCAACTCGTTCAGGTAAATCATGGCACCGTTCAAGGTCTTCAAGTCGTTGAGGTTTTCGATGGACTTGTTATATTTCTCCATGCTTCCACCAAACAACTCATTGACAAACAAAAACTTATCATTGATTCCGATGACCGATTTCAAGTCGCGGACGGGATTCTGCTGCAACTTGGCCGCCAATGAATTGTCCTCGTGCATCATCTTATCACCCAAAGTTTCAGGCGACGACAATTCAAACTCCTCATCATCGTGACCGAAGAAATCCACCACGGTTTCAGACGTTTGGCGTTCCTTCTCAAGTTCCTGATCCACAAGATTTTCAACCTCCATTTTGGGCATCTCGAAGGGGTTGTCCTGCACCAAGTCATCACCATGAATGCGGTCGCGTTCTGGGATGTCCTCCTCTGAAATCTCCTCCATGATGTGGATCACTTTGCCGTCCTTTTCTACGGTTTCAAACTTCAGTTCCTTCTCTTCCTCAACGACCGGTTCTTCCACTTTGACTGGCTCTTCTACTTTGACCGGTTCTTCCGTCTTGGTAGGTTCTTTCGTCTTCTCCTCAACCTCATTTTCAGGAACACTCTCGAAGCGGAAGAAGAAACCATATTCGTCGCCCAAAGGCAGTTCGGTCTGCTTTTCCTCGTCCGTTTCTTCCTCGTTATCAGTCGTTTCCTCAACAGGTTCGGCCGAAATTTCCTCAACCGTTTCCACAACCGTTTCTTCCTTTATCTCAACGGGAGTCTCCTCGGGAAAGGCTTCCGGCTGTTCTTCTTCGGCAGGGACTTCTTCTTCAACAGGAATTTCCTCTTCAGCAAAAGTTTCCTCTTCGGCAGGGGTTTCCTCTTGCTGCTCTGTCGGCGTTTCCTCTTCAAGAGTTGACTCAGGTTCTTCCTGCGTCATGCCGCCAAAAAGTCCTGAGAAGGCTTCGGCATCGAAAGGAAGGTCCTCGTCGTCGGGTTCCACACCCAGATTGATGGCGCAAAGTTGGTCGTAAAGGCTGTGCGTGCGGTTCATCAACACATCCAAATCAAGCAGTTCGAGCGGTTTTTCGTTTCTCAGAAGATAGTTAATCTGTTGGTATAACAGGCTGATTTCGTGCTTAATGGAAATCAATTGTTCTTTTTGGTTCTCAAATTTGTCGTTCATATAGGATTTATCTTTATTTTTGCTCGCAATGAGGGGGCTAAATTACAAATAATCTAAAAACGCTTGACATGTTTCTCGAAAAAGATTCGCACAACAAGTCGCAAGGCTGGATTGAGGTCATCTGCGGCTCCATGTTTTCGGGCAAGACCGAAGAACTGATTCGCCGCTTGAAACGCGCCAAAATCGCCAAACTGAAGGTGGAAATCTTCAAGCCGGGCGTCGATACGCGCTACAGCGATGAGGACGTGGTGTCGCACAACTCGACGGCTTTGCACTCCATCCCCGTGGAGAGCGCAAGCGAGATTCTTTTCTATGCCAACGATGTGGATGTCATCGGCATCGACGAGGCGCAATTCCTTGACGATGAACTGCCTAACATTTGCCAACAGTTGGCCAACCAAGGCGTGCGCGTCATCATCGCCGGTTTGGACATGGACTTCATGGGCAATCCTTTCGGCCCCATGCCCAAACTGATGGCCATCGCCGAGGATGTGACCAAGGTACACGCCATCTGTGTGCGTTGCGGCAGTCAAGCGCAATATTCACACCGCACCATTACGGGAGATAAATTGGTAGTTCTCGGAGAAACAGAGAGTTACGAACCGCTGTGCCGCGCTTGTTATTTGAAGGCGCGACAGGAGCGGGAGGAAAAAACTAAATGACTATCCTCTCGTCAGGCGCAGTTTCTTCCGCAGGTTCTTCCTCCTCCTTCTCAGGCAGCACATCCTTGGCATAATCTTTCACCAAATCGAAGCCTTGGTAGACGTAGGGCACCGTTTCCTCAATGTAGGGATATAGTTTCGATTGCTCCCGCACTTCGGGTTTCACTATGCCGATGAGTTGGAAATTGTTGAGCACGAGCACCAAAATGCTGCACAGCAGCACGCCTTTGGCCACACCAAAGACGAAGCCGCATAACTTGTTGAAAAAGTTCAGGTTCATGGCCCTCACCAAATGGGTGACTGCCCTGCCAATCATATTGACGACAATCACCAAAAGGATGAAAGTGAGCACGAAAGCAACGGTGTTGAGGTATTTCGGGTTGATTTCCATTACCTCTTGCAGGTGTTCCGCCGTGAAATCGGAGAAATGCATGGCACCATAGATGCCCACACCGAAGGCCAACAGCGTGACCACTTCGATAATCAAGCCTTTGCGGTAGCCTTTGATACCGAAAACGAACAGGACGATGGCTATTATTATGTCTAAGTAGTTCAAGGTTTTATGATTTATTGTTTTGATATTCTTGAAGTTGGTTTTTTTAATTTCCTGTCTTTGTGGCTTGGGGGTGGTTTTTAATCCCCCGATTGGGGGTGGTTTTTAATCCCCCGATTGGGGTTGTTTTTAATCCCCCGCCCTGCGGGCACCCCCTTAAAAGGGGGACACCTGCCGGACGTTTGGCAGGGGTTCGCACCGCCTGCCTATGTTCCATCGCCCCTACGGGGCTAACCTGCAAGACCCAAACCCTGCGCCGCTTTGCGCCGTCCCCCTTTGAAAAGGGGGCCAGGGGGATTCACGACCCGCTTCGCGCAACTATTTATAGTACCTCATTTCGAGTAATAAAGAATCATCCTTTCAATGGCGCGCTGGCAAACGGGGCAAAACTCATGACCCTTGAAGGTATTCATCAGACAATCCATGTAAGGACTATACATCCCTTCTGGTTCGTAGCCGCCACCTTCGTAAACGCCAATCGTGCTTTGGTTTTTCTTTTCTCGCGGCGTGGGCACAGGCGTTCCCTCTTTAATCATGTCGCCCCACTTATTGCTAAAATCGGCCAATGAGGTAATGTTGGGCTCCCACGGTTCCAAGGCAATATTATACATGTGTTCAGAGGCACCAGCATAGTAGTATTCATCAGCAAGGCCAGCGAAACCATGACCAAACTCGTGGATGATGACATCGGAGGACTTGTTGTTGCTGCTTGCGCTGGAGCAATAGAAATTGTAAATGCCACCGCCGCCGTATTTTTCCGTGTTGACGAGGATATAAATCTGGTCGTAAGGCACTTGTCCGGCAAAGTCACGGATGTCGCGGTTGTCGGTGCTCATGCAGTAGCGCTCCGAGTCGAACGTCCAGAAACTGAAGCGCATGGCCGTGTTTTTGTAAATCTTGTCGCCGGGCATGGTGCAGCCTGATTCCTCGGAAGGCACCATCACGCCACGCACGTTAAAACTCTCGCGGTAGCGGTCGTAAGGCTCGTAATTGAACAAACTTTTCACAAAAAAGTCGCAGTCCTTGATGAACTTGCCCATCTCGGCTTGCGTGTAGCCTTCGGGAAGTATCACAATGTCAACGGCTTTGGTGATGTCCTTGTTGCCAATCCAAGCCTCGTAGACGGGCAGGTTGAGGTTGTTGTAATTGTGGATGAAGTAGTCGTTGGGATTGACGGTAAGGCGCATTCCCTCAACGAGTTCGCCCTCCCAAGTCTTTCGGAGCAACACAATGTCGACCTTCACTTTCGGGAAAGGCACGATGACCGATTCCTCAAAGGTTTTGGTGATCATCTTGGCCTCATCGGTGGAAGTCCATTCGCCGTAGAGGTTTTGGTAGCCCTTGGAAAACAGCAGGTTATCTGTTCCCGCCTCATACACCTTGACGATGTAGTTGCCAAATTCCAAGCCATCAATGAGGTTGGTCTTGGAGCCGCTCCAATACGGCTCGCGAATCAGTTCCTTGAGGGAAAAAGTGGTCTCGTTTTGGTTGCCCGTGAGGCAATAATCCACGCGGAGCGAGGCTTCAGTGAAATACTGGTCGAATTGCGCCCAAGCCATCATGGGCAGCAGGGCGAAAAATAAAAGCACTTGTTTTTTCATAACTTGATATTTTGCACAAAAGTAGACATTTTTTCAATACCTTTGCAACAAATTAGAGCCATGCCCACACCTTTATTAATAGTACGCAACCTCAAAGTCTCCTTTTCCCGCGACGGAAAATGGGCCGAAGCCATCCACGGCATTGACCTTGACGTGTTCGCGGGGCGCACTTTGGGCCTTGTGGGCGAGTCGGGTTCGGGCAAGTCGGTGAGTTCGTTGGCCGTGATGCGCCTGCTGAACGAGAAACTGAGCCGCATCGAGGCCGACAGCATCCAAATCGAAGGCGAGGAAATCAAGGACTTCAACGAAAGCCAGATGGCCGAGGTGCGCGGCAAGCGCATTGCGATGATTTTCCAAGAACCGATGACTTCGCTGAATCCCGTCTACAAGTGTGGTTTTCAGGTCAGTGAGATGATTTTGCAGCATGAAACAGTGAGCAAGCAAGCCGCCAAGGAGCGTGTCATCAACCTGTTCAAACAGGTGATGCTGCCCCGACCCGAAGCGATTTATGACAGTTACCCGCACGAACTTTCGGGTGGGCAGAAACAGCGCGTGATGATTGCCATGGCCATCGCCTGCAACCCCAAACTGCTCATCGCCGACGAGCCGACAACAGCCCTTGATGTGACGGTGCAATTGGAAATCCTGAAACTGCTGCGCAAACTGCAAACCGAGACCGGCATGGGCATGATTTTCATCACCCACGACCTCGGCGTGGTGGCCGAAATCGCCGACGATGTGGCTGTGATGCACAACGGCGAAATCCTTGAACACGGCACGGTGCAAGAAATCCTCAATCACCCGAAACATCCTTACACGCAAGGACTTTTGGCCTGCCGTCCGCCGATGAATGTGCGCCTAAAACGGTTGCCCATCGTCAAGGAGTTTTTAGACGGACAATGGCAAGGCGGCAAGGAACAGATTCTGAACGACTTGCAAATCACCGCTGAGGAACGGCAAGCCCACCTCAAGCAACTTTACAGCCAGCCGCCGCTCCTGAAAGTGGAAGGGCTGAAGACTTGGTATCCCTTGCGCAAGGGCGTTTTCAGCCGCGTTTACGACCATGTGAAAGCCATCGATGAGGTGAGTTTGGAGGTTTACGAAGGCGAAACACTTGGTTTGGTGGGCGAATCAGGTTGCGGCAAGACCACTTTGGGACGTTCTATTTTGCGCTTGGCTGAACCTACAGGCGGCAAAGTCTGGTTTGACGGCGTTGAAGTGACCGCCTTGAAAGGCCAAGCCTTGCGCGACTTCCGCAAGCAGGCACAAATTGTGTTCCAAGACCCCTACTCTTCCCTCAATCCGCGCATCACCATTGGCGAGGCCATCGCCGAACCTTTACAAGTGCATGACATTGAAAGAGATAAGAAAAAATGTCGCGCTTTGGTTTGTGACTTGTTGGAACAAGTAGGCTTGCAAGCCGCGCATTACGACCGCTATCCGCACGAGTTCTCAGGCGGCCAACGCCAGCGTATCTGCATCGCCCGCGCCTTGGCCGTCAATCCTCGATTGGTCATTTGTGACGAATCCGTTTCGGCCTTGGATGTTTCGGTGCAGGCGCAAGTCTTGAATTTGCTCAACCGACTGAAAGAAGAACGCCACCTCACCTATATTTTCATCTCCCACGACCTGAGTGTGGTGCGTTTTATGAGCGACCGTGTCGTCGTCATGTATAACGGCACACCCGTCGAGATAAACGATGCGGATGTCCTTTTTGAACACCCGCAAAACGCTTATACTCAGAGATTAATTGATGCTTTGCCGGGGAGGAAATCGAACGGCCTCACCTAGCGTTTCTCTTATTGAGAAACCTTGTTTGCTTTGCGCCTGCTCGCCACATCGACAGCAAGATACACCGCCTCGCGGTAAGAATCAGGTTCGGCTTTGTTGACGTTGGCTAACTCGAAGGCTGGGCCGTGCATGGGTGCCGTACATACCACGGGCAAGCCCGCCCAATAGTAAGCGCAGCCGCCCAAAGCCATCATTTTCAAAGGCAGCACGCCTTGGTCGTAATACATGGCCATGACCGCATCGTATTTGCTCCACAAACCCTGCACAAACAATTGGTTGGTCGAGAAAGGACCGAACGCGAAGATGCCTTTTTTCTGCGCATCGCTGATGGCTTTCATCACCTTGTCGTCGTCGCCGACGGGCATGGAACCCGCATGGGGATTCAAACCGAGGACGGCAATCTTGGGCATGTGGATGCCAAAATCGGTCTTCAAGGCCTGCGAGAGGACGGCCAATTTCCCGACGAGGAAACGGATGTCGATTTGAGCCAAAGCCTCATTGATGGGCAAATCGTCGGTGGCCAAACCGATGCGCATCTTGTCGTTCACCATCACGCGCAAAGTTTCCGTTTCTTTGTAAAACGAGAACAGGAAATCGCGGTTGCTTCGCGCCACAACACGACTGTCGGGCGCCATCACCAAGGCTTCAATGAAGGAATTTTGCAGGTCATCGACGGCTTTCTTCATCGAAAGCACCGACATTTCAGCCGACACGTCCGAGGCTTGTCCCGGCTCTATTTTCACCTCATTTTCAATGACATTGATGATATTGAGTTTCTTGTCCCATGCCTGCCGTGCATCGCGGGTCAAGGAATAATTGGGACTGTCGAGGCCGAAATTCTTCTTGTAATAGGAAAAGGCCTTAGATTGCCCATACAAGACCGGCGTCAGCAGTTCGAACATGCGCGAATCGGAAAAGGTCTTCAGGATGACTTCATAGCCAATGCCGTTGATGTCGCCATGGCTGAGTCCGATGCGGGGAAGTTGGGAAGGAGTAGGTGTTTCTTGCATAGGCGTAATTTTATTGGACTGAATTTCAACGCGAAATCAGCCTTCAAAATTAGGCAATAAAATCAACAAACCAAAAATTTTCCGCTTTTTTTATGAAAAAAGTGCTTTTTTGAAGCCTTTTAGGATGATTTCAGTGGCTCCAACCTGATTTTTCAGATAGTCGCGGCAAGTTTGCGAGGCCTGATTGAAAAACGCCTCATCGTCCATCAAACGGGTGAAAACCGAGCGTAATTCCTCCTCGTCGCGAACCGAAAAAGCCCCTTGCAACCCCACCAAATCGACGGCCTCCTTGAAACTTTTGTACTTGGGTCCGAAAACCACCGGGCAACCGAAAGTGACTGGCTCCTGAATGTTGTGGATGTTGACCCCGAAGCCGCCACCTATGTAGACGAAACGGGCATATTGATAGAGTTGCGAAAGGATTCCTATCGTATTGACAATCAATATTCTTGAAGATTTTTCGGCCTCAAGTTCCGTATAACAAACGCTTTCTGGGAACATTGCCTTGATTTTGGCCACATGCGAGGCCGAAACATCGTGCGGCGCGATGATAAGGCAATAATCATCGGGCAATTGCGGCAGGAATCCGGCCAAAAGTTGCTCATCGGGCGGCCATGTGCTGCCCGCAATGATGCACTTCCGTCCGCTGATGAACCGCTCAATCTCGGGGAAAGGTTTCGCTTGTCGGGCGATGGCTGCCACACGGTCAAAACGGGTATCGCCGCACACGGTGACATTGTTCATACCGTTGTCCTTCAACAGATTGGCTGTTGTTTCGTCTTGCACAAAGAAATGGCTAACCGTTTTCAATTGCTTTCGGAACCATGGGCCGTACCAACGGAAAAAATATGAGTCGGGCTTCAGGATGAGGGAAATGTAAAAGAGCGGAATGTCGGCTTCCTTCAAGGCCCGCATGTAATTGAACCAAAACTCGTACTTGATGAAAAAGACCGCCACAAAATGATGGCGTTGCACCCATTGTGCGGCATGTTGTGGCGTGTCGGTGGGGAGATAAAGCACCTCGTCAGCCAAAGGATAGTTTTTCCGTATTTCGTAACCGGAAGGGGAGAAAAACGATAGCAGGATCTTGAATTGCTGGAAATCTTTTTTCAACGCCT
>Ga0310786_10005528_pt1 | contig 17110 bp, 21 predicted proteins | sample AusTroGonzalo_MG_FD_203881 | JGI IMG/M metagenome (GOLD analysis project Ga0310786, IMG submission 203881) | Bovine rumen microbial communities from tropical cattle in Woodstock, Queensland, Australia - Gonzalo_03 (v2) (version 2) | ecosystem: Host-associated > Mammals > Digestive system >... | reverse complement strand
CACGCCAGCCCTTCGGCGCCCAGCCGCCCCAGTCAAGACAAAGGTCCATCGCCGCCTGCAATGCTCCGCGGTCAACCCCGGTCTGCCCGCCGGACACGATCTTCAGCTCTTCCTTGTCCACTTCCATCGTCACTCTTCCTTACTTTCATTAGCCGCCGTGCGGCCAGCAAGATTCTCGCATTCGGCCCATTTCACCGCGTCCTTCTCCAGCTCGTCCCTGTAGCCGTTGGTGAAGCATTGCAGGAACTCAATGAGCGCATGTCCGTCGTGCATGACGACAGAGACGGCGGCCAGCATCCGTTGACGCTCTGGAAGGTCGGCGGGGGAGACGAGTTCCGTTCCGTACCGCGTGAAAAATATGTGTTCGTGGCCAAACGATCCGGACGCCTTGTCCCAGGACATTCCGTACAATACCATGTCGCTGTCGTCCACGCCCCTGGGGACTCGGCCGTCGGACTCCTCTACGCTTTCGTCAAGCACATAGTACGCGTCTCCCTGCCGTATGACATCGCCGCGCTTGAACGGATGCGGGACGTAAGCGTAGCCGTTCGGCAGGTCGCCGCCCCAATCCCGCATTGAACCGATAGCAGGGCCGCCCTTGGCCTGCACGTCGACGATCCCGCGACGGCGGGAAAGATCCGCGACAAGCGTCGCAGCGTGCGGATGGTCGTCGATGCGGCGGCGGCAGATTGCGGGCGGATCTTCGTCGGCGGCGATTTCTTCGACGGAGGCAAGCGCCGCACCGAATGTCGAGAAGGGTCCACTGTAGCCGTAGCCGTCGCCTGGCTCAACAACATAGACGACACCGGGTTCCGCCATTTGGAACGCGGCAAGGTTCTCCTCTCGCGATTGGATGTACCGATCGAGGATGACATCAAACGGGTCGTCGCTCTGGAATCTCCAGCAGCCGCGAGCAAACTCCCCCTTTGGCGTCGCCGCACGGATCTCGCGCAGGGCGGCAAGCTTTTCTTCAAGCGAGCGGATTTCGCTCTGTGCAATGAGAATGCACTGCTGCGCGGGCGGAAGCGGCGGCAGCGTCCGCAGATGGTTGCGAATGGCGGGAGAATCAATGAATTCGGTATATTCAGTCATGGCCTCCGAGCCCCTTCCCAGTTCCTGATTCCTTTCCATGGCTCCCGCTCATCATCGATGCATTGAAAGGAGAATGGCAGAATACGGCCAGTATGTCCTCTATTTTGCATCCATATTCCTTCATGGCGGCAAGATACGCGCCGTCGATGTCCTTGGACGTGACGACGCATAGCCCAAGACCGTCAATCAGAACCGACCACTTTATCATTTATCTCCTCCTATTCCGCTCTCTGTCATTCCCTCCATGAAATAAGGAACAACGCGGAGATGCCAATCTTACGCCGTTTCGGATTCCGTCTCCCAATGCCTCACAAATTTTCGCAAAGAACTTTCGCTTTCCTCCATCTGCCGCAAAAATGCATCCTCTCCAAGCCCATTTATCGACCTAAACACAAAATTCCGCCAGAAAAAATGACGTGCCATATCGGACTGCCGCAACTCCCGCTCCGTGCCTGAGATGTCAACATCTTTCAGGCCTTCTTGCGGCGGGAAAATCAGACCCATCCGCTCATATCCGGTATTGAAGGCATATGCCATTAGCTGAAGCCTGTCGTCTCGATGTATCCATCCACGCTTATACTTGGCGTCAAGTATCATGCGACGCGAACTGGACACAAAGTCAGGATATAGCTCCCCCTCGTCGCACGGAGACTTGAATGCGTAGCGGACACCTGCTCCCGTTGCCGGATTTGAATGGACAAATCCCTCCCCCTCAAGTATCGAGGCGACATATTCTTCCCAAAGCCAAGCTCCATCGAACAGAACGCCGCAGACCTCTCTGTCTTCATCCTCGCCATATACCCCAAGCCCGTCTCCGAGCAGCAGCATGCGTGACAATATGCGCAATGGCTCATAGCATGCGCCAAAATACGGATGCGAAACCGGCCGCGCGAACGATTGGCTCTTTATGCACTTTTGAGCTTCTACAGGAGCAGAGTCCCGTACATACCGCTTCATCATGTCCGCGAAATGCCTGGCACCGGCATCATGCACAATCAGCCATGGCCATTTCCTTTCGACAAGCGAAATCGCATGGCGGATTAGCCTGTTGACCGGCAAATCTCCCGTCAGCTCGCGTTTCGAGTATGCAATCGAAGCGCACAGCGGGAAATTTGTCTTTATATGGCGGTTGAGGTCCATGCGGCCCCTGGGACTCAGGTCGTTGCAATCATACCGTCGATATTCACGGAGCAATCCGACCTTGTCCGCCGCGCTCATGGCGCGGACAAGCAGTATCGCCAGCAGGATTTGCATGAAAGGCGCACTTCCCGAACCGACTAAATCCGAAAAGTCCACGTCCATCACCTTGCCAAGCAGGTAATTCAGGAACAGTTGATCCTTCCCCGAATCGAAGCGAGAGCCAATCTGAAGTTCAACACTGCATGTGGATCCCGGTACTCGCAATCGCAGCGCCCCCATGATATTCCCGGTATCAATCCGCAAGCAGTCGACTAGACACCCTTCGTCGTTCCGCCATTTGTCGGCGCAGAGCGTGAAGACAGGCGAATCCATTTCGCTATGGGCATGGCCGGGCAAAGACACGACATCGTCTTCGCTCTCTGCGCTGGAAACAATCTCCTGTATTGACTTCCCCTGATATTGCATCAATATCTGCTGCAATATGTCGTAGTTGATCCTCACGACTTCGCCTCCGCCTGCATTCGGGAGAAGGCATGCCTTGCCACCGCTCCTGACGACCAGCTGTCCAGAATGGGCACAATGGCCACCATCACAAGGTGCTGGACCAAAGGAATTGTCGCGAAGCCTGATGATGCCTTTCTCGCAATGGGCCATCAACGTCTCCTCGTTCAATCGTTGCTGCCGCGCATGACTTCGCCGTAGAGCCGACGCATCGCATCAAGGATTGCGGCACTCTCCTTTTCGCCCCGCAGGTACTCATGCAGTACGGTCGAGATGTGGTTGTCCCACAGCTTCTCGACGAAATCATACTTCCCGTACCGCTCGACGTTCTTGAAAATCGCGCCGCCAAGCTCGTACTCCCGGCCAAGGCTTTCAATCCGCTTTTCGCGTCCACGCCCCAGACTTATCGTCCTGTCGCCGCGGATGACGTCGTTCAGCGTCTGCATCGCCGCGACCGTGCGCTCCTTCACAGTCGCCAAGTCTTCCGCTCCCACGCCTTCGATGCCTTCAATATCCCACACGATGGCTTCGGAGTCCTGTGCGGAAACCTCGTGCCAGGCGAAACGCCGACGCAAGGCAAAGTCGATGCCTTCCACGCTCCGGTCAATGTCGTTCATCGTGCCAATGATGAATAGATTCTCGGAGACGCGGAACTGTTCGCCGCTGGGGAGCTCGACAAAATTGTCCTTCTTCGTCGAGTACCTGTACCCAGGCTCAAGGACCGAGAACAGTTCGCCGAACACCCGCGACAGATCCGCGCGGTTGATTTCGTCGATGACCAGCACGTATGCCGGCGCTGGCTCTCCCCTCGCGACCGCCGCGTGGTAGCTACGCAATGCGGCATCGGCGAATTTCTTGAAAATGCCGTCGCGCCATTCAAACGAGACGGACACCCTTGTTCCCTCCGGAATCTTTTCTTTCGCGACGTAGTGGCGGCCATTGTCGTCCACGAGCACAGGCTTAAGCCCCGTGACGAAGTCCGAATAGTCGTAGTTCGCATGGAACTGGACGAACTTGACGCGCTCCTCCACCTGATGCTTTTCCGACTCTGTCCAATCGGATTCGGACTTGTCCACAAGCCCTTTGTCCACAAGCTGGAGGGCGAGTACGTTCCGTGCAAGAAACGTCTTCCCCGTCCCCGGAGCACCAGTCAGCACGATCTGCCGGTTCTGCCGAAGCGAATCAAGCATCGCCTTCTGCTTGTGCTCATGGCAGAGACGTCGGTAGAATCCGTAGAACGATTCCCCCGAACGCCTCCGCATGAATATCTTCGCGAACATCGAGGCGTAGCTTTCACCGGGCTCTGCCCTGGCCGCATACGCGATCCAATCCCTCGTGAAGAAGGGAACGACGACCTCCTCAACCCATGTCCGACGGGAAAACGCGAAAGCAGCCGCAACGACGATCCGCCTGTCAAGCGAGTAAGGCTGACCGTCCGGTCCGACATCGAGAAACTTCAGCTTGCGGGTCATCTTCTCAACTGTGGGGGAATCGGGAAGCTCGAAGGCGACGCACTGATTTCGGATGTAAAGCGTTTCTTCGCGCACCCGTTCGTAGACTTCTTCTATCTCGCGGTCTGTGGCGTTGGGGATGTCCGACAACTGGTTTCCCCCATCCACCGCGAAGACCTTGAAGTCCCTGTATGAAAAGAAAGATCCGACAGAGCCGATGCCGTCGACGCTCGTCCCGCCCCCAATGCCCTTGTCGGGCGTGGTGTTACCGAAGAGCCATGAGAACAGGCAGTTTTCGGAGATGTGCCCGTTTTCTCTTGCGCACCAGTCAGAGATCCTCATTCTCTGAAGCCTTGGCCCTGTAGATCCAACGGTCGGATACCACTCGCGTTCGAAATTCTTCCGGCGCAGTTCAAACTCATTTTCCGTAATCATGTCTGTTTCCCTTTCTTTGCTAGGTATTATATCAAAAGATTGTCGTCTACTTTGCCTTCTCCGCCGCCTTGAGGGCCCAGTCGTCTCCGCCGACCACGCATTTCGTGAGTTGCTCTGTTTTGTCTGTCATTCGTTACCTCCGTGTTATATGAGAACCGCAGGTAGATGACATTATTACACCGTTTTATGGAAGGCCTACGCGGGTCTCTGATTCATAGACTAGTCCGAGTCTGTTGGCACTTCCGCAAACAGCTCGCTCAGGCAGCCACTATCAAGAAGCAGCAGCATTTTCTGCATGTCTTTGGACATCTGTTTGAAAATATCCTCAAACGAATCGGCTGTCAGCGCAACACCCCTGTATCTGAACGTATATTCCTTTGTGCAAAAACCGCAAATTTTCTTGTTCAAACGCAGGCTTGGAGTCAGGAATTCTGCGTCCTCAAGCCAGTTGTCCTTGAAATGATCATCCAGCCACCTGGCCGATTTCTTCTTGTCGAATGAATATACGCACCGATTGTACGCATCGCCCTGCAACTGGATGCCGATGCCGGCGCGCTCCTTCCACTTGCCGTCGTCAAGTTGCTGCATGACGATGCGGAAATCGACAAGCGCCTGCTTGTGGCTGAACCCTTGAGCTACCTCAAACCTGAGACGGCGCGTCGGCGACGTGTACTCAGGAAGTTCTTCTATCCGCCTGCGCCATTCGTCCACCATTTTCGTAGAGTCAATCGTGCCGTCAACGTTCATCCTTGGATGTCCATTGACATAGCCAACGAACTCTGCCGCCTTGAATTTCTGAAAGACGTCTCCAAGCTTCATGTCCTCAAGCATCGCCACGGTACCCTCAAGCGGCCATCGCAAACCCAAGGATTCGGAAAAACCATTCAACACACCTGCCAGGACACGCGTCATCTTGATGTATTCATCAAGAATAACCTTTTCAGCCTGTGTCAGCGCAACATCTTCATTGTCCAGCACACGAGCAATCTGGTTCAGAATGTCATCCTGTGTGCAAACACGCCATACGCCCCCGTCAAAGCCAGCTGGTATCTGCAAAGCGACCAGCAGTCCTTCCGCCAAGTCTCCGCCGAGCTTTCGTCCATATTCTTCCAACTGTTCCCTACGAGGAATCGACTTGAACTTGTTCTCGACGACATAGGCCCATCGCCGTCCATCTACGCGCGTCCAGATGGTCAGGTCGCGATTCCCCTCCTCGCGCTTCACGGACTCAATCTCACCTTTTATATTCGGGAAAAACGCGCGAACGAATCTCGAATCTTTTTCAATCAGCCAAGCCCATATATTGGAATGGAATAACTCGTGAGAGCCTTTCGACATGGCAAAGACAAGAGACGGCTTCAACATCTCCTGCGCCTTGGAATAAATCTCCGGGACGGATACTTGCGCGTGCAACGGATCGACACGTTCCGTATTCCGTGCCTCAACAGAGAGACAAACTTTTCCGTTCTTTCGTTTAGCCATTGTAGCCTCCATTTTAATCAGTCTTTTCATTAAAACGTTTTCACGTCCATCTGCCGCAGATCATCAAAGAAATAGCGTGCAATTACATGTCTACATCCTGATCGCCATGCACCTTGATCTTTCTGATCGACCAATAGAATCGCTCATCCAGAACTGCATGCAAATCATCTTCGCGTTCGATTTTGCCGTGAAACGTGCGGGAAAGATCGCGGATTTCCTTTTCCATGCGAGCCCGGGCACTTGCCTGGGAACTCCAAACGCTGAAACCACGATCCAGTTCATTAATGTCTTCAAAATCCAACGCCCACACCCACAGCATATCGCCATCGGCGCGAGAATTTCCATCACCCGATTTCTTGTTCACCTTTTCTTCTTTTGCATCGCTCATTGTCATTTTCCTTTCTTTATTATGCAATCATACCGATTGCAATTTGTTTTGTTTACTTTACGCCTCAATCCGTTCCGTGCCCGAGAGCTATCCGTTCCAACTCTGCGCCGCGTCCATCTGCCAAATCGCCTCCGCAAGCGTAATCGGCTTCCAGCCGTGCCACTTCGCGCAGACGCAGACCGAGCTGCGGGTGGTGGCCGGGCGGCCCGACATGAGCCGGTGCTCGTGCCCGTGGACGATGCGCTCGCCGGGCTGCAGGTCCTTCGCCGCCTCTTTCACATGAATCAGCCGGAGGTTTAGTTCGTCGATGCGCATTTCCGTCACAACATCCTCGAACGCGCAGCGATACCATTCGTCGTCGATATGGTCGTGGTTGCCCTTTATTAGAATCTTGCGTCCGTTCAACTTCTTACAGAGTTCTTCCAAGTCGCCCACTCCACCGTCGCAGAAATCGCCAATGTACAGCACAAGGTCGTCCTTTCCGACGACGTTGTTCCACAGCTCGATGTGCTGCGCCTCCTCTTCTTTGGTGCTTTCGGCAAGCAAACCGCCGAAGCCCATCCAGTCCCTGAAGTGATGGTCGCTCGTCACGAAGGTATTGTTTGGATCGTATTCAGCCATAGTGCCTCCTTTGATTTCTTTCTAAACCACTAGAACCGCGCCGCCGCGAATTCTTACACAATACATCGGCACCTGCTTGCGTTTCGTGTTTTTCATGTCGTTCTCTCCTTTGGTAGACAGGAACGACCACTACCATGGAACCTTACCATTCTTCCGGAGAAAGTCGCGGAACGCCTTCGCCGCGCCTTTCTCAAAACCCGTCGCACGAAACGTCCGCACATACTCCCGATACCACTTTGTAAGGCCGCAGTTCTCATGCGCCTGCCACACGGGAAGGTCTGTGCCGAACATCAATCGCCCGTGCCAGTCGTAATCACACAATCTCGGGAACTCGTCAAAAGCCATATACGCCGTGTCCGACCAGACATTCGGACAATCTGCAATAACTTTTGCCATTCCGTCCATTGGCCTGCAATGAGCGAAATTGAAATGGATTGAAGGAAACTCGTGAGCAAGCTTCGCCAACTTCAATGGATGGCTCCATTCACTTAGATCGGAATGAAACATTACGGACAATCCACGCTCATTCGCAACCGACAAAATCCTTCGCAAGTCCTTCTGCCGCCTTTGCATCCATGGCGTTTCGCCCTCATGAAACTTAAATCCCTCAAACAGCCCAAAATCCAGCCATCGCATTGCCGGGTCTTCATCGTAAAGCCGCCCAGACAGCCAGAAGAAGACATGTGCCCTCCGCCCTGCAAGGCGCTTAACTTCTCTCGCTTCTCGCACAATGTCCGCAATACCAATCCCTTCAACCTGCGCACATGTCGATGAAACAATGAACTCATCCACACCACATCTGTCCAGCACTCCCACAACCCGCATTGGCGAATAGTAGAACGGCTCTTCTCGCCCCTTGCGAGAGTAGTAACCAACATGAACATGTGCGTCACAAAGCATCATCGTATCTCGTTTTCCAAACAGTAGAATTTTGGTCAGACCTTTTTTCTACTGTTTGCAACCGCAATCATCTGACGTTGTTTCTCATCTACGACCTCGTGGTTGATTGCCGCCACCTTGCAGAAATGCTCGGCTGGCTTGAACATGTCTCCTGTCTCGTTGAAGTTCCGACACATGCAGACAGAGCAATAATCACGATCCTTGCACGTCGCACATTTAGCGAAATCAGCACCTGTCACGGCACGGATTCGCTTGGTCGCCGCAGAATTAAGCCACACATCATGCAATGAATCCTTGTAGCAGTTTCCAAGAACAACACCGGCAAAGCCAGGACATGGGTAGTAATCACCAGTAGCGTTGAGGCACATCGAATTGACACACGCTCCGCACACCTTGCGCTTCTTCCATTCTTCAGTGGATAGCATCTGTTCTTTCTTTCCAGGACTGAAATATTCGCTATTCATTGGAACAGCCTTCAAGATGACATCCTCCAACAATGTCCGCGTCTCGTCCAAATTCAGCCGATTACAAAGGTTTGACGTGTCGCAATCTTGCTTGCCCATGATTATAAAGTCTGTCTGTGCTTCCATTTTAAGAGAATCGGCAAACTTCATCACATCGGGATAACCCTTGTAGTTAATCTTAAGACACGGGCACGATATCAGGATTGGGATGTGTGCTGCTCGAAGCCGCATAATCGAGTTCATTGTCTCAAGCCATGAACCCTTGCGCCGTGTTACTTCGTCATGTATTGCAGGACTCATTGAATAAAGCGAGACCTGAACCATGCCATCCGCTTCCACAAGTGCGTTAATGATTTCGTCGGTGCAAACCGTCAGATTGCTCAAACAGCCTACTGTGCAATCGCGCTCACGTATCGCCTTGATGATTTTGACGATATCCTTGTGCATCATACATTCGCCACCGGAAAGCGACACATGAATTCCACCCATCTCGTGAAATTCGTCCAGCACCTCGCATATCTTGTTGTATGGCAAGAAGATTGGATTGTATTCTGGCACATAACAATGGCGGCAACGCTCCGTGCAAGCCTGTGTAATGTCTAACTGCAATGAAAAAAGAGTTGGATGCTCCGCGAAATACTTCTCCAGCAAAGTCGCTGGCAGTGCAGCCGCCTCTTCTTTTGTAAGCGCACGATAGTCTTTCTTGGTTTTTGGATTATCACAGTCGTAAGTGAAAAACGGTTCTTGCGCGTCAAGCTCCTCCGCCGTCTCGCCGACAAGGATTACCTTCTGCGCGATAAGCGGGGCGAAGAACTCGTCAAAGTCTTTCACCACCAACTCGTGCGGCGCATCTGTATAGTCGCGCATAATCTCGTCAATAATGGTGTCTCGTTCCTTGGGGTACCGCGTAATATGCGCGAAGAACGGAGCCGCAGAGCGGAACACCTGATCAAACGACGTCACCTTCCCGAACAAATAGGTGAACTCGCCGTATTGCCTCACATACGTCTGTCTTGCCAACCTTACCAACATTACTCACTTCTCCTCAAATACCTTGCGATAAATTCGCGTCGCCTCGCACCGCCACGGCGCATGGGTGAACATGTCGCCCGTTTCGTTGTAGTTCCGCATCGGGCACACCTTGCACCATGCGCGGTCAACACACGACGCGCAACTACAGAAATCTTTGTTCTTTAGTGCGCGAAGTTTGTTCAACGCCTCGCCTGTCCATACACCCCAGAGCGAATCCTTTCGAGCATCGCCAATGATCGCGCCATGAAATCCATCGCATGGATAATACTTCCCCTCGGCATCGAGATTCAGCCGCGCATCGCCTATGTCACAAACTTTAACATCTGAAACACAATGCTCTGGTTTTGCACATCGCAGTGTAAATACATCCTTGTGCGCAAGGAGCAACTTCTCCAATTCTCTGGTAGTAAGTGAGTGTCTCTGGTTGGCACAGGTGTGATCTAACTGTCCAAAGATATCTGTATCAGCAACCAAATGTACATGCCGCTTGGCAGCATAGTCCCTCAACTCTTCTACACAGTCTTTGTTCTCCCGCATGAACGGCGCTGCAATGCGGATGTGTACATTCACTGCCTGAAGCGCATCAATAGCCGACTTTGTCTTTTCGCACGAGCTGGGAATCTGCGTAATAGAATCGTGTATCGCCTCGGTCACAGCATAGAGTGATACATTCACAAACTGTGGATCGATCTCCTTTAAGAGAGCGACCGTCTCCTTGTCGCAAAGCGTCAGATTTGACATCACGATGATATTCAAGTCTAACGATTTTGCATAACGCAGAATTTCGGCAAAGTCTCTGTGGAGCATGCACTCGCCGCCAGAAACGAACACCGTCAGCCCTTGTGCTTCACGAAACTCTTTCAACACCTTAAATACGATCTCTTTATTAATGTAATGCGCCCCTCCATGCGGCAAATAGCAATGCACACATTTCTCATTACACCCATCCGTCAAATCAATATGCAGTTCGCTCGGCAACCCATGCCGCATATAGAAATCACCCAACGGCCTCCAGTCGTCATCCTCACCGTGAGAATGGGCGTCTTGCCCGTTCTCAGGAACAACGGACATCCCGCTCGTCGCCCCCACCTCTACAAACCTCTGACTCACCAACTCCTCAACGACCGCCTCAACGCCCTCGCGCACCTCACTCACAGCACATCCGAACTTCTGCGCCACAGCGTAAACAATATCATTAATGCGTCGCCATTCACGCTTCACCTCATCTAGAACCGGCTTCGCGTTCCGCAACACCGTGCATCCGCCAGTGCGTGGACACCACACCACGCTTTCGTCTTTAACATGGCGAATATAAACATTATCTTTTAGACAAATCATCTAAACCCCTGATTGCACATCTGATTTGTTTACCAATATAGAGTTTCTGAATTCTTGCGGCGGCACATCTCCTAACTTTAAATCAACATCATGGTCCGTCCCAAGTTCTCCCCACTTGCCTGAAGCACAACATTTATCCGTCCCAAGCATTGTATAGCATATCTTTAACCTCTTACGTTCATCAGCAAATATAAAGCCATTCTCATCTCCTTCAATAACATGCCAATCACAACCCTTTCCACGAAATGTTGGTAAGGCGAATCCGCGCGGCAAGATAAACTGAAGATTAACATTATTAACCATGGGAGCAACGATTGCATAAACATCCAGTCTATCTCCACTATGCATTATTTTAGTTACCATCAAAACTTCTCCATTCTTTAATGCAATAAGACATATTTTGCGGGACATCCCATTGGCTGTCCATTGTTGAAGTCCTTAATGGTTCGCCACGGCCTCAAAGCCATGACGAACCATTTTATGGATTTTCCTATCTGATACGCCCCATCATGCACCTCTTGTTGTAGTCAGTGCAACTATCCTTGATGAAGTCCTTTACAGGACATCCCGCGACGAACGACTGCTTAGCAGCGCTCTTCGCCACTACTTCTGGTTTCTTGTAAGCCATTTCTGGCTCCTTTCCAAGGCTTGCGCCTCATTGTGTTTTTTCACTTCGACCGACATCGGCACCCACCGAGTGGCTTCGGTAAAATGCTTTATCCCTTAAGAAGCTTCTTCTTGCCTGACTTGCTGACACACTCAGGCAAAGAATTTGGGCCATTCCCGTACACCATCTTCACGTTCCCTCCTGTCGAGAAGTTTTCACGCTTTGACGGCGTCCTCACTGCTTCTGGTTTCTTGTACGCCATTCTAACTCCTTCCGAGGCGGTAGCCTCTGTGTTGTTGTTCACTTTAGCCAACATCGGCACTCGCCGATCGGTTTCGGCAAATCACGCTGACTTCCACTTTTGAGGAGTGGTATAATATCGTCCCTCACTCAAGAACAAATCATTGCTCTTGATCATTTCATCAAGTACCTGACGCACGGGCATCTGCGGCATAACCTTATTGAACCAGTCTGTAAGGTTCTGCTCGGCAACCGGCTCGGTTCCTCTCACGAAACGCCAAACTGCTTCTTTTTCGATATCAAACATAATATCCTTTCCAAAGCTTCCGCCTCATTGTTGTTGTTCGTTTTCACCATCCTCAGCATACGCCGAATGACATTCGTACAATCAAGGTGCATGTTGAAGCTTTCGTATCTCTTGCCACAGCAACAGAATGGCAGCCAACATACTCTTCGATACATCCTCCTTGCCATATTCGGAGAAAGCACCAGAATTCAGCTGATTCTGAAAAACCTTGATGCGATCCAAAAGATCTCCTATATCTTCTTTATCAAGATCAATACCCTGTACTGTTCCTAGATTCATGACATTCTCCTTTCTGTTGGCAATATCGCGTTCTCAAAGCACAATGAAATCCCCATGGCTGTCCTTGCCAATAAGGCCACATTGCTCAGCATATCCCAATTCCTCACGAACGTCGGCATCAGATATTGGTCCGTTAAGTTCAGCCACAAGTGCCTCTTGAAGTTCTTGAAGAGAATTAGGGCCTCGCTTTCTTGCTGCTGTGAACTTCTTGATTGTTCTTGTCAAATCATCTGTCGTCATTGTGCTTGTCCCTTTCTTTTTCTACCGCCACGTCGGCACTCGTCGACGCGGCGGCATCGCTAGAAATCACCCCTGGCGGACAAGTTGCCCATTCGACTTGTAGATGCACGTGCGGCCATTGTCCATGGCAATCGCCACCATCGCCTCCGTCTCGCTGTCGCCGGAGATTTGAACCCCAACGACATTGTAGCGGACGTTGATGCGACGAACCTGCTGCTTGTTGTGATTGCGGATCGTCACCGACTTTCCAGACCATTCTGCGTACAGCATAATGCTCCTCCTCCTTCTTTCGTTACTTGTTGAACATTTCGACGAGGGACATGATACCCCAACCGATCAGCCCGTACAGGATGCCAGCGACAATCACCGTCCCCAAGACGTGTGCGCATCCGCTCTTCTGTCCATTAATCGCCGAATCCCCCGACCACTTCCATGCCAACCGAAGCGGCAGAAGCGGCAGTAGAATGATGTTCTTGATGATTCCCATTTCACTTACTCCTTATTTGTGCCCATGATTGTTTGGCGGAATGGCTTGTGGGCGCAAGACGCTCCGCATGTTTGATATCAGAATTATAGCGAAGCGAGATTGAGTTTGTTAACTCAACCGTCATGGCGTTCTTGTAGTTTATCATATACCATTCTATCGTCTTAAACAGTTTGGTAATTACCGTTCCAATGTATACACCAGAATGGTATTGATCGAAAACTCGATACAGAAAACTCCGAAGTGGTATCAAAGGGACTGGTGCGAAGTGGCGGACGAAGGAGCGCGTTTTGAAAACCTCGTTGCCTGCCATCTTCTCAAGGCCGTTGACATGTGGAACGATCTCGGTCTTGGCGACTATGCGCTCTACTACATAAGGAACAAGGCAAAGGCGGAGGTGGATTTTCTGGTAACGAAGGGCGGTTCGCCCTGGTTTCTCGTCGAAGCGAAAACGGCGGACACGAGGATTTCGCCGGCGCTTGTCTCCATGCAGAAAGCCACGGGTGCCGCGCACGCATTTCAGGTCGTGCGAGACCTCCCATACTCCGAAGCCGACGCGTTTTCCTACCGCGTTCCAATCGCGGTTTCCGCGCAGTCCTTCCTGAGCCAGCTTTTCTGACCTGCCTGCCATCGCTCTCCTTTGCCCCCGTTCCAGTCGCGGCAAAGAAAGAGGGCGCAGTCCCTGCCGTGTTTCAGGTGAGGCCCTGGAAAGCCCTGTGAGAAACCTCGGAAGAAGATGCGCCCAGAGTGGGCGCATTCTCCACCTCGCCGGCTCTCACAGTAAAATTTTCCAGGTTTCACCAGAGCCAAAACGATGCGCAGAACGCAAAGTCTTGAAATTGTCTACGCGTATTATAGCAAATTCCGCCCCATTTGTGGGGAACATTCGCAAAATACTTCGACAGCGCCAAGACTGCGCCTCCTCTTCCGCAGGAAAGGGATGGCCTTGCCTCTATACCATACTACCGCGCCGAGACGAAATCTCACGCGGGAAACTTCTTGCGACGTCAAAGGCGTTTTGCGTCGAGGATGCTTAGACGATTGAGTGCCTCTTTCTTAAACACGCTCAGACACGAATGTTCGGCCAAATAGCCCAGTGCCTTAAAGTCCGACATTGATCGGATGACATACAGCGGCTTTCCGATATCCCCTGGATCGTCTTCGGCTCGAATCTGCGCAATGTATTTGGCCGAGACCAGCGGCGGTGGACTTGTCATTCTCCAATACGCATCTTTTCTCACGTCAGGGTCGGGATCGCTTACCGCAAGAAATTCAAGGACCTTGGCCCCGCCGTGTCTGGCGGCCGCAAAGCGTAGTCGGACTTCCGCATTTGTTCCGCCGAAATCATCCAGCGAGGCCACGCCTCTTTCTAAACAGAACTCCATCGCCTTCACCTTGAGGGCCAAGTCGTCCGACAGGAAAAAGCGCTTCATCATGGACTCCCCGCGCGCGACGTCCTCCGGCGCCTTCGATTGAACCGCGGCACGGGCGGTGCAGTAGAGAACAGTATTGGTCTCGTGCCAGAATCGGCTCACAGCCATATAGCGTCCGCAGGCCGGCGTGCGCTTCTGCTCGTCTCTCCAGGCGAAATTGTCGATGTACTCTTCCTTCCCGCTCCCGTCCATCCGCATCCACCCGCCGTTGCCGAACTCGTCGTCCTTTTGACTTGGCGGCACACCCGCCCATTCCGGCATTTCAGAATAGAAATCGGCGAAGAGCCGCTTTCCGCGGCGCCATTGCCGAAAATCCGGCGGCTCCAATCGAATGTCGTAACCGTCAAGAGACGCATCGGGAAGGGTGTTGATGCTGCTAAAGCTGAATGATACAGGAAAATCGGCAGCGCCATCACGCCTGAATTGACGAAAGTATCTGGTACCAAGATGCGGATTGATCTTAACGAGAGACTCGAACTGTCGCCCTGACATCCTTTGGGATGAAATCCAGAATCCTGGTCCGTCTTGGGCGATGTCATGCGGTGCGCACCACGCAAACTCGAAGGGCGTTCCGTCTGGCGAGCATATGTTGATGGTGGTGCCATCCGGCGGATCTTCCCGCAGCTCCAACACGACATGCCTTCGTCCCGACCAGTTCCGTGGTACAATGTCCGCGCGCTTGGCCGAATATGTCCTGCCGTCCCTTTGCACAACCGCAGATAATCGCCACGCCATTTCGGCCAGTTTGCTGTGCGGCGATCTCACGAAGTGATGCGGCAATTTCACCGGCAGGTCGTCCAGAAACCACCTGGCGTCGCCCACTATCGTCCCGTTGATGGTTGCCGAAGCATCCAAGACCGGCGCCGCCCGCCACTCACGCCATTGCGCCCATAGCCGCGTACAGGGTTCGCGCAGAAAGAAGCCGGCAAGCAGCAAACCTGCGCCCCCGCAAATCCATGTCGAGACCACCCGCCGCCAATGCCGGTGCCGTATCGCTTGGGTGAGCGTGGCGACCGAGCTGTAGCGCCGCTCTGGAATGGATGACGTGGCGCGCTCGATGATGCGCCGCCAGGCGCGCGGCGGCTTGCCGTTGAAGCAGTGGTTGGCAAGGACGCCTAGCGCATGAATGTCGGACGCCTCGGTTGCCTCGCCGCGCTCCATCTGCTCCGGCGCGCCATAGCCTGGCGTACCGACGCCGCCGACGGTGGGCGTTTGAAGTCTAATAATTGAAGTTTGATGTTCTGTGGCCGGCGAAGCCATCTCCTTAACAAGGCCAAAGTCTACAAGGACGGGTTCGGCATATGGATACGGCGCATCAGGAGATCGCGTCCTGCCGTTGCGCCAAAGGATATTGCCGGGCTTTATGTCGCGGTGGATATAGCCCTGTGCATGCAGCCCGGCGACGGCTGAACAGACTTTAAGCATGAACCGCGCAACAGCGTGGTCATCCGAGGGCAAATCCCCTGGCTCTAAAAGCTCCATTGCCAGATAAAGAGCGCCATTCGCCTCGCCGTAGGCGAAAAAACGCGGGAATGCCTTCGACTTCATCTTGGCGAGCAGTTCTGCTTCTCGCGCGAATCGCTCCTTCGCCCTATCCTCTTCGCGCGTCAGCACTTTGACGGCGGCGGGCGTTTCAAGCGAAACATGTTCCGCGCAATAGACCTCGCCGTTGCCGCCGCGACCAATGAATGCCGTCAGTCGCCAGTCGCCGAAAACGGTCCCTGCGGGGAAGCGGCAGGGCGGCGTCACTGGCGCATGAGCGGCGCAATATGCGGTGATTACATCAGTTGCGACGGCGGTGCGGGTACACGCCGCCATGCTTTCGGACGCGACAAGCGCGTCCCTCCCGCACGGAGTTCGCGTCGAGTCCGCTTTGGTATGTTCAATGTTAGACGACATCTTCAAGTCGCTTGGCTATTTCCCTAAGCCGCGCCATTGCACGGCTCTTGGCCTGGTCGACGGCGTGGCGCGTCATCTTGAACGCCGCGGCCACGGACTCCGGTGATTCGCCACCGATGGCCGTGCGCTCAAAGATGCGCTTCGTACGGTCGGCAATCGTCTTGTCGGCGAGAAACTGCCGCAGGGCGATTTCGAAGACGGCCTCATGATAGGATTGATTGTCGCCTGCGGTGGGATGCGGCGCGCTCGGGGATCGCGCCCCACCGTCATTCGCGTAATCCGCCAGCGCTGCGCCGTCGCGCATTCGCTTGCGCAGGACCTTGGTGGCCTTGTTGCGGAGGATGCCTGTAAGGTAGTTGTGAAAATGGCCCTTCTCGTTTGGGGCGTATTGGTAGTCCGGCAGAACCTTGCAAAGCACGGCCAGCGTATCCTGGATGATGTCGTCTGCCTCGATGGATGGAAAACGCTCGCGCAGGAAAGCCGCCATCATCGGGCGGTAGCGCGCGACGAACTCGTTCCAGCGGGCGTGCTGCGAGTCCTGCGCGAGGTCGCGCAGCAATGTAGTTGACGTTGTCGGTATGTCCATGGAGATTTGTCGCCGCATATGATATCACGTTTTGACGATTAACGAAACCGTCATTATTCATGAACCAACAGGGTCAGCAACTGTAAATTTCATGCGAAATTTTCGGGCTTAGTCTCAGTCACAGAAATTTCATTCCTTGCGCGTCAGCGCAGGGAAAAGATAGCAAGGAAGATGAGGGGTGTGGGGAGAAG
>Ga0310786_10005527_pt1 | contig 17111 bp, 14 predicted proteins | sample AusTroGonzalo_MG_FD_203881 | JGI IMG/M metagenome (GOLD analysis project Ga0310786, IMG submission 203881) | Bovine rumen microbial communities from tropical cattle in Woodstock, Queensland, Australia - Gonzalo_03 (v2) (version 2) | ecosystem: Host-associated > Mammals > Digestive system >... | reverse complement strand
GCCTGCACGGCGAGCAATTTCAGTTGATGCCTGTGCCAGTTTATGAAGCATTTCGTGTTCCAGGCCCCGCCATGTCCGAACCATTCGGCTTCGCCGTCAACAACGGGAGCAAAAAGTCCCAATGAATAGCCGTCCATTCCCTCTGGACGTGTCGTGACTGCCAGGATGCTTTTCACGGTCTCTTCCTTGAGAATGCGGACACCATTGTCGCCCAGACCCAAATTCATCAGCATCTTGTAGAATTTCAGCTGGTCGCGGACATTGGTCCAGAGCCCCGCCCCGGCGGAGGGAAACACGCGGTCGTCATTGTATGGTTGCTGCATGGCATTATCCTGCTTTTCCCAAGTCGCCGGCTCCCCCTGATGATAGCGGAAAATTTCGACTTTCCTGGCCAACTGCTCGTCGGTCGGCCAGAAAGTGCTTGAGGTCATGCCCAAAGGGTCAAAGATACGCTCCTGCAAGAATTGCTCCCAACGCTGGCCGCTCACGACTTCCACAATGGCCGCACCGACATCGATGCCGACATTGGAATACTGCGCCTTGGTGCCCGGCTCAAAGCGCAACGGGAAGGCGGCCGCCATCGCGGCGACGGAGCGCAGGGGCATTCGGCGGGACCACCCGCCCATGTTAGTCCAATTCGGCAGTTCAAATCCAAAGCCACCTGTATGGTTGAGGCACATCCGCACGGTCAGCGTGTTCTTCGCCTTCACGAGTTTCCTGCTGCCGTCCTCGTTATTCTCTTGAATCCACAATTCCTTGTATTCGGGAAGATATTTTGACACTGGGTCATCAAGGGACAGTTTGCCTTCTTCCACGAGCATGGCAATCGTCACGCCACAGAAGCCCTTAGTCTGCGAACACTGCTGGAAAACGTCATCCATGGTGATGGGACGCTTGTCACGAAAATCCGCATAGCCCAGGCAAGCCGTCTCCTGAACGCCATTGTCATAGAAGACGCAGACGACCCCGGGGATCTCCCCTGAATCAATGTACTGCTGAAACGCCTCCTGCGCAAAAGTCGTGCCGGAATCGACGATCTGGCACGACTTTTTGCCTTGGCTCGTACATTTGCGCTTACATTGCCCTTCGCTTTGGACACTGCAACAACTGGCCAGCAAAACCACCGCAAACAACGCAAACAACAGATTCTTCATCATTAATCTCCTGGAGTTATGACAAGGAAAGTGAGGGACAAGCAATGTGTACACGCAGAGATGGTGCGCCACTGTACGCACCGATGCAACTTATGCTGTATGGTCACGGACAGGCCTGCGCATCTTTATTTCAGGAACAGCGAGCGGAGATAGTCGAGATAGCCGGCTCCTTCCAGGCGTTCGCGGCGTTCCAGGTAATCGTACCAGTTGCGTTCCTCGTAGGGGTGGCAGGCGACTTCCGCGACGGCGAGCAGGCGCGGAAGGCACATCTGGGAGATTCGCCATTCGGGGATGACTTCTGTCCAGATGCAGGCTTCCACGCCGTCTATTTTGCCGTCGCCATTGCCGCAGCACCAGGGATTGGCGTGGAGCACGGTCCGTTCACCTGAAGTGCACATCCAGTCATATTGCGGAACGCCGGCGGTTTCCGGATAGTCCAGATAGAGGAAAGGATGGTAACTGAAGGTCGAATGCAGTCCCTGTTTGGCGGCAAGTTCTCCCTCGTTCTGCGCGAGCCAGACCTGGATGACGCACCCCGGCGGAAAATGCCTGCCTGTCCCCGCGCCCCAGATTATCGGGGTTCTTCCGGCGGCGGTGACAAACTCGGCCAGCCGACACATGAAATGGAACTCGGCCTCGCGCAGGTCGCCATGATAGGCGGAAGCCGCCTTCTGGCAACGTGGACACTGGCGCCAGTTGTCGCCGACTGCCTCATCGCCGCCCAGATGGATCCAGCGGCTTTCGGGGAACAGATCCATCATTTCCCGCAACAATTTCTTGCCCAGTTGCAGGCTGGCTGGATTGCCGAGGCAGATTTCCTCGCCAGGATTGTCAGGAGTGCAGGAATATTCGGGATAATGCCTGAGCAACTGTCCGGCGTGGGCCGGAAGTTCAAGTTCGGGGATGATTTCTATGCCCAGTTGCGAGGCGAAGGAGCGGATTTCCGCGATATCCTTGCGGGAATAGATGCCGTCGCTCAAATCCGGAGTCTTTTCGACGCCAGGAAGCACCCGTGATTCATAACGCCAGCCCTGGTTGTCGCACAAATGCCAGTGGAAGAAATTCAATCCCAGCTGCGCCATGACCGACATCAGGGCCTTGATGGTACGAACGCTGACGAACTGACGAGAGCAATCCAGGAGCACGCTACGGCGCTGGAGATGCGCAATGCCGGTCCATGTTCCCGGTTTCAGGAGGCGGTCGCGTCCCCCTTTCCGCATCGCCAAGGCAATCTGCTGTAGCAAGGCCCCCACTGCTCGGCACAGGGAATTGCAATCACCTCCACGCAATTCGATTCTCTTGGTGGTGATTTCCATCCGCAACTGGAACGGCGCCATGTCAGGGTCCAAGGCCAGGGCAAGATTTCCCTTTCCAGAAACGCGATGCTTGATTCCATAATAGTCAAGTCCCCGCGTCAGCAATTCCAGTACGCCGTCAAGTTCAGGGGCGGCGTCGATTCTGAAGCCATGAGAGAAATCAAACCATTCGCTGTCTGCCTGGTGAGAGATGAGATTGGGAATGAGTTCTGAGGTCATAAGGTTTGTTCACTCGACTATGACGGCGGAGGAATGTACTTGCGGGATGCCGAGCATCGGCTCGCTTTTCCCAATGGGAGTGCGCCACTCGCGAAGGTTTACTTCGTCAGCACGTCAAGAGCCTCGAGATATTTCGCCCTGGTCTTCTCGACGATGTCGTCGGGGAGCGCGGGAGCCGGCGGCTGGTGATTGAATTTGACGGCATCCAGCCAGTCGCGGACAAACTGCTTGTCCAGGCTGGGCGGATTGGCGCCGACGCGGTAACTGGCAGCCGGCCAGAAGCGGGAGGAATCGGGGGTCAGCAGTTCGTCGGCCAGGACGAGGTTATTATTGTCATCGACGCCGAACTCGAATTTCGTGTCAGCGATGATGACGCCTCTCTGCGCGGCGTGGACGGCGGCCTGGGAATACAGTTCGATGGCCAAATCCCTGACCTTGGCGGCCATGTCGGCGCCGAGTTGCGTAGCGAGTTCCTCGAAAGTCTCGTTCATGTCGTGTCCAGTCTCTGCCTTGGTGGTCGGCGTGAAGATGGGCTGGTCGAGTTTGGAGGCATTGTCGTAGCCGTCGCGCAGGGCGATGCCACAGATGGTGCGGGATGCCTGGTATTCCTTCCAGCCGGAACCGGCCATGTATCCCCGGACAATGCACTCGACAGGCAACATCTTCAGTTTCTTGACGAGCATGGACCGCCCGGCCAAATCCTCGGCATACGGCTTCAGGACGGCGGGATACTCCTGGACATCCGCCGTAATCAGATGGCTGGGATGCGCATGGAACAGTTTGAGCCAGAACAGCGTCAGTTGGGTCAGCACGCGCCCCTTGTCGGGAATACCGTTGGGCATGATGCAGTCGAAAGCACTGATGCGGTCGGTGGCGACGAACAGCAGGGAATCCCCCAGGTCGAAGACATCACGGACCTTGCCGCGGCGCGGCTCGGCAATGCCAGGGATTTCAGTCTTCAGCAAAGCATGATTTTTGTCGTACAGCATGTTGTTTCCTCAATGGTTATGTGCTGGTTTGATGATTGATTTTCTAGAGATTCTAGCGGGACTAGAGAAAAAGTCTGGCTTGTGCAGACGCTATTCCCATTCGATTGTCGCGGGCGGTTTCGAGGAAATGTCGTAGACCACGCGATTGATGCCGCGCACCTCGTTGATGATGCGATTGGACATCCGCGCCAGCACGTCGTAAGGCAGGCGTGTCCAGTCGGCGGTCATCGCATCGAGGGAATTGACGCAACGGATGGCGCAGGTATACTCGTATGTCCTTTGGTCGCCCATGACGCCGACGCTCCGCACAGGCAGCAGGACGGCAAAGGTCTGCCAGATGGTCTTGTAGTCAGGCAATTTGCGGATTTCCTCCTGAACGCGGAGGTCGGCCTGCTGCAGCAGAGCAACCTTGTCGGCTGTAACCTCCCCCAGAATCCGCACGCCCAATCCCGGGCCGGGGAACGGCTGACGGCCAAGCAACTCGTGGTCCATGCCCAGCACGCGACCAGCCGCCCGGACTTCATCCTTGAACAGTTGCCGCAACGGCTCGACCAAATCGAATTTCAGGTCAGGCGGAAGCCCCCCGACGTTGTGATGGCTCTTGATGGTCTGCGACGGCGCATTGTCATGCGCGGAACGGCTTTCGATGACGTCAGGATAGATGGTTCCCTGCGCGAGGAAGCGACAGTGACGGAAGCGGCGCGCCTCGTCGGCAAAGACATCGATGAACACCTTGCCGATGGCCTTGCGCTTGTCTTCGGGATTGTCGAGGCCGGCCAGGGCGTCGTAGAAACGCTGCTGGGCGCGGACAACCGTCAAGTCCAGGCCGAGTTTTTCCTTGAACATTTCCTCGACCTGCTCCGCCTCCCGATAGCGCAGTAGCCCGTTGTCCACGAAAATGCAGTGGAGGCGCTTGCCGATGGCGCGGTTGAGCAGGACGGCGGCCACCGAGGAATCGACGCCGCCAGACAGTCCCAGAATAACCTCTTCCTGCCCTATCTGCTCCCTGAGTTTCGCGACAGTATCCTCGACCCAGGAGGACATTTTCCAGTCCTGGCAGCATCCGCAGATGCCCAGAACGAAATTCTTCAGGATTTCCCTGCCAAACTGCGTATGCACGACTTCGGGATGGAATTGGATGCCGTACATCTTCTTGGCATTGTCGTAGATGGCGGCAAACGGACAGGTGGCGGAGAAGGCCCCACGCTCAAAATTGCCGGGAATGATTTCCACCCGGTCGCCGTGGCTCATCCAGACGGTGATGGTCGAAGGCAGGTCGGCAAACAGGGGATTCCCTGGCAGAATCTCAATCGGCATCTTGCCGTATTCCCGCTCCGTCCCAGGAACAACCTTGCCGCCCATAGTATGCGACATGAGTTGCATCCCGTAGCAGATGCCCAGCACTGGCACGCCCAGGGCGAAAAGCCCTTGGTCCACCGAGGGAGCCCCCGCGTCGAACACGCTGTTGGGACCGCCTGACAGGATGAGGCCAGCAGGAGGATTGTCTTTGAGACTGTCAGCCGTCAGGTCATATCTGACGATTTCGGAATAGACCTCCATCTCGCGGATGCGCCGCGCGATGAGTTGCGTGTACTGGGAGCCATAGTCTAAAATGGCAATCCACTGCTTTTTCATGACGCTCTTTTCTCCAGGAGGGTAGGTAATGCTGGCCGTGTTCTGACAAAATGTTGCTTTTGCTGAACGGCTGCTCTTCTCGTCGCGCGTCGAAGCGTCGATTGTCGCACGCACGTCGCATGTCGCGTGTTGCTCGTCGCACCACCAACCACCGCGTCGCGCGTCGAAACGTCGATTGTCGCACATCGCCAGTTTGTCAAAACCGCTTTCCGAATCAATTGCCTACCCTCATGGGGAATACAGCGTTTCATGACAGTCCTGCCTTTCTTGGTGAATCAGGAGACCTGGGCATACGCGCCCGTCAATATCAGAACATGGATTCTTCCAGCACGAGGGTCTGCTGACGGTCTGGTCCCACGGAGACGATGCTGGCTTTGGTGCCAGTGAGACGGGCAATGGCCTCGACATAGCGGCGGCAGTTGAGAGGAAGATCCTCATAACGGCGGCAGCCGGAGATATCCTCCATCCAGCCGGGGAAGGTCTCGTAGACCGGCTCGACCTGCCCCAGGATGTCCAGGTCGGCGGGGAAGGAATCGATTTTCCGGCCCTGCCAGTTGTAGCCGACGCAAATCTTGATTTCCGGGAGTTTGTCCAGGATGTCCAGGCGCGTCAAGGCGAAGCAGTCGAGGCCGTTAATCATGGCGGCATATTTCAGGCCGAAGGCATCCAGCCAACCGCAGCGGCGGGGACGCCCCGTGGTGGTCCCGTACTCGTGCGCCGTCTCGCGAATCTGGTCGCCGATGGCATTCTTGAGTTCGGTGGGGAATGGCCCTTCCCCAACCCGCGTCGTGTACGCCTTGATGACACCCAGGACCTTGTTGATCTTCTTCGGGCCTATGCCCAGGCCGACGCAGACGCCGCCCGCCGTGGGATGCGAACTGGTCACGTACGGATACGTGCCGTGCGTCAAATCCAGCATGGCCGCCTGAGCACCCTCGAAAAGAACCTTCTTCCCGGCGTCCAGAGCCTGATTGACGAGATAGGAGGTGTCGGCGACAAACGGACGCAGACGGTCGGCATAGCCCTGCATTTCCGCGTAAACTTTGTCAAAGTCAAGCGGCTCTTCGCCGAAGACTTTCGTCAGCAGAAGATTATGGTACTCGACCTGCTGCTTCAAGGCCTGGCGCATCCGTTCCGGATGGACAAAGGTAGACATGCGGATGCCGGAACGGGCGGCCGCGTCCTGGTAACAGGGGCCGATGCCGCGTCCCGTAGTGCCGACCTTGGAGGCGGAACGCAGGCGTTCCTCCGCGCCGTCCAGGCGAATGTGGTAGGGCATCAGGACATGGGCGCGGTCGGAAATGCGCAGATTGGTGACGGTCCTGCCGTTGGCGGCCATTTCGTCAATTTCCGCCAGCAGGGCGCCGGGGTTCACGACCACATCGCTGCCGATGATACAGGTGCTTTGAGGATACAGGACGCCCGAGGGCAGCAGATGCAACTTGTACACCTTGCCTTCCGAGACTACCGTATGGCCGGCGTTGTTTCCGCCCTGAAAGCGTGCCACGACCTCCGCCTGCTCGGCGAGGAAATCGACAATCTTGCCTTTGCCTTCGTCACCCCATTGGGTGCCGACAATCACTATTGATGACATGTTTTCTCCTGTGGTTATCTTAAATCAGACCTTGAGTTCATCCGTAGCCAGGCAACCTTCGGGATTGGCCGCCAGCAATGGCTCAACAACCTCCGCCAGAAACTCGTCAACCTGCTCGGGAGCACGACCAACGAATTTTTCCGGGCGGAGTTGCTCTTTCAACTGTGGAAGCAAAGGCGCGAAATGCTCGTCTTTGGCCAGGCGTTCCAGCAAATCGTTGCGTCCGTCGCCGTTCTTCACATTGTCGCCGGCCGCCTGCGCGTTCCGGCGGATGATTTCATGAAGTTCCTGACGGTCGCCGCCGGCCTTGACGCCTTCCATCAGCAGATTTTCCGTGGCCATGAACGGCAATTCCTGCTCCAGGCGGCGAGCAATGACCTTGGGATAGACGACCAGCCCGTTGGCGACATTGGCATAGATGTCCAGGATGCCGTCAACGGCCAGGAACGCCTCGGAGACAGCGACACGTCGGTTGGCGGAATCGTCTAGCGTGCGTTCCAGCCACTGCGTCGAGGCCGTCAGCGCGGGATTCGCCGCATTGGCGATGACAAAGCGGGCCAGGGAAGCGATGCGCTCGCTACGCATGGGATTGCGTTTGTAGGCCATCGCCGACGAGCCGATTTGTTGTTTCTCGAACGGTTCCTCGACCTCCTTCAGATGTTGCAGAAGGCGCAGGTCGTTGCTGAATTTCGCCGCGCTCTGGGCAATGCCCGAGAGAACGTTGACGACCCTGGCGTCGTTCTTCCGCGAATATGTCTGTCCCGAGACAGGATAGCAACCGGGGAAACCCATTTTCTCCGCGATAAGTTGGTCGAGACGGCGGCATTTTTCATGGTCGCAGTTGAAAAGGTCCAGGAAAGACGCCTGGGTGCCAGTGGTTCCTTTCGAGCCGAGCAGCCGCAATGTACCCAGCACATAGTCCACGTCCTGGACATCGAAGACCAAATCCTGAAGCCAGAGCGTGGCACGTTTGCCTACTGTCGTGGGCTGGGCCGGCTGGAAATGGGTGAAGCCAAGCGTCGGCAGGGCGCGGTATTCCCTGGCGAACTTGGCCAGAGAGCGGATGACGGTGAGAAGTTTGCCCTTCAGCAGGCGCAAGGCTTTGGCCATGATTATCATGTCCGTGTTGTCGCCGACATAGCAGGAGGTTGCGCCCAGATGAATCACGGGGCGCGCCGTAGGGCACTGCTGGCCGAAGGCATAGACATGGGCCATCACATCGTGGCGCACCTGCTTTTCCCGCTCTTTCGCCACCTCGTAGTTCACATCGTCCAGATGCGCCTTCATTTCCTCAATCTGGGCCTGGGTGATGTCCAGCCCCAGTTCCCGCTCGGCTTCCGCAAGGGCAACCCACAGTTTACGCCATGTGCTGAATTTCTCGTGGTCGGAGAAAAGCCTCTGCATGGCTTGGCTGGCATAACGTTGGGAGAATGGACTTTGGAAAATGAGATGCAAATCGTCGGTTTCCATGATTCTAGACCTAATTGAAGTGAGACAAGAAACGCCAGTAGTCTGGCAGTCTATATAATCTACTACCTAATTAGGAAATCAGCAACATTTTTGCCTGTGATATTGGCCATGTTCGAAAGAAATGTGGCAGGACTTGTGACTTACGCTCTTTTCCCCAAGAAGGGAGGTCGTGCAGGCCGTGTTCCGACCAAATGTTGCTTTTGTTGATCGGCTGTTCTTCTTGTCGCACGTCCCGTGTCCCACGTCCCACGTCCCACGTCCCACGTCCCACGTCCCACGTCCCACGACCCACGACCCACGTCCCACGTCCCACGTCCCACGTCCCACGTCCCACGTCCCATGTCCCATGTCCTACCATGCACACGTCTCTCGTCCCTCGTCACTCGCTCCTTTACCTTATGGGGAAACCACCCCCGCCCTCCACCCAATAAATATAATACCTTATTCGGCTAAAAATGCGTTACCAACGCACATGCAACATTTTCTATAACTTTCGATGACTTTGGCAAGGCCAGAATACAAGTCGGCTGGTGCGTATTCCCACAGGCACCCTGGCCAAGCATCCTCCTTCGCCAAGGCTACGGAGGACAAGGACGCCCGGCTCTCCCCGCCCTAAAAAAACTGCCATCCCTGTCCGCTGCATACCACGCCATCCCTGTTATCCCTCTCATCCCTACCCTCCCTATCTCTCTAATCTCTAAAATCCCTTTTATCCCAGCCGAAAGGCCGCCCTACCAATCAATGGCACTCCTTCCCACAGCCCCATCCCGCACTCCTTCTCACGTGCACAAGCGGCGGCGAAGGGTCTCGCCGCCCTACCACCAATGGCTCGCTTTTCCACGGGTCCTCCCCTGCTCCGACGCACCTTCCCACGTGCCCGGCGGCGGCCAGGGGGCTGGCCTCCCTACCAATCGATAGCACGCTTTCCTACAGGCACCGTGGCCGAGCAGACGCTCGCCCCCCCATGCTCCATAACATACATTTCACACGTCGCTAAAATGCAACCACAGGTCGCAGGTTTTCAAACAAAGGTTATATTAGAATAATGCGAATTAAGTTTGGCACATGGCAAAAAGCCATTCTCCATACAAAAGCCACCCGATGCTGAAGAGGTCTGATTAATCATGGCAACAATGGCCATGCCATCCAGCAAAACCACCACTGATACCGCGCCTGCGGGCTTTGTGTACCTGACCGAAGCCGTGCCTGATACCATACTGGAAATCCGCTACTATTCGACATACAATTTCGTGGGCGACCGCATCGACGGCTATGAACGGCCAGTCGCCATGCTCACCGTCGAGGCGGCCAAAGCCCTGCAAGCCGTCAGCGATGACGTCAAGGCCCAGGGCTATCGTCTGAAAATCTTCGATGCCTACCGTCCGCAACGGGCCGTCACCCATTTCATGAACTGGGCCAAGGACGTCAATGACACGCGCATGAAACAATTCTTCTACCCGAATCTTGACAAATCGGTCTTGTTTCCCCTGGGCTACCTCGCCGTGAAATCCGGCCACAGCCGTGGTAGCACGGTTGACCTCACGCTCTTCGACATGGCGACGGAAAAGGAAGTTGACATGGGCGGCGCCTTCGACTGGTTCGGCGTGGAAAGCCATCCCGACTGGTGCGGAAATCCCGAGACAGGCGAATACACCGGCGACTTTCCCGGGAATACTCCCCCGGCAAATGGCAAAATCAACGCCGAACAGTTCCGCAACCGCCTGATTCTCCGCCAGGCCATGATGCGTCACGGCTTCAAGCCAGTCGTGGAAGAATGGTGGCATTTCACACTGGCCAACGAACCCTACCCCGACACTTATTTTGACTACCCAGTGAAATGACTTTTAACTGGAGGGCACTCCCCAATGAGAAAAAATGACTTGCTTGTCGCTCTGCTTCTGTCCGTATCAGTGGTACTGTTTGTGTCAGGAGTGGTCAAAAAAATCCGCCACACCAGACAGCGCCAGGCACAACGCCTGACCCTGGCGGTCATTCCCAAGGGCACGGCCAACATGTGGTGGGATACCGTCCGCCTCGGCGCCCAGGAGGCCGCGGAAAAGGCCAATGCGACAGTCGTGTGGACGGGACCGGAAATGGAGACCGACCGCGAAAAGCAGATTCAGGCCGTCGATGACATGCTGGTGAAAAAGGTCGATGCCGTGGTTCTCGGACCCAATGACTTCAATGCCCTCGCCCGCTCCGTGGAAAAAGTCAAGGACGCGGGAATCCCCTGCATCATCATCGATTCCCCCGTCAATTCCGACCTGTATGACGCCTTCGCCGGCACCGACAACTACCAAGGCGGGGCGGATGCCGCTCGCCGCCTGGGTGCCGTCCTCAACGGTCGCGGCACCGTCATTCTCACGCATTTCGTCCAGAACTCCGCTTCCACGGAAGAACGCGCCAGAGGCTTCAAGGAGACGCTGAAATCAGAGTTCCCTGCCATTGTCCTCGCCGCCGAGCAATACACGCTGGGCACGGTGGAAGACGCCCGGCAAAAGACCACGGACATGCTGACGAAAATCGGCCAGGTAGACGGCATGTTTGCCGTGAATCATCCCGCCTCCGTGGGAGCATACAAGGCTTTGCAGACAAGCGGCAAGTGCGGCAACATCAAATATGTGGGATTTGATTCCGACCCCGTGCTCCTGGAAGGCATCGAGCGTGGCGAGGTCGAGGCGCTTATCGTGCAGAATCCGTTTGAGATCGGCTATCGTGGTGTCGAGTTGGCCATCGCCAAACTCAAAGGCGAAGAAGTGGCAAAAAACAACAATGTCCCCAGCATGATTGTCGATGCCTCGAATCTCGCGGAGATGAAGAAGCGTTTTCCCAGTGCCCTGGGGCTTTGACGCGGAGGAGATACGGTCATGAGAAATGTGATCTTGACGATGCGCGGCGTGTCCAAGTCCTTTGGGCCGGTACCCGTTCTGCGCAATGTCTCCTTTGAACTGCACAGCGGTTGCGTCCACGCGATTTGCGGCGAGAACGGCGCGGGCAAATCAACGCTGATGAAGATTCTGGCCGGCCTGTTTCCCGCCGATTCTGGCGAAATCATGCTGGACGGAATTCCCTACTCCCCCGCCAGACCGTCCGAGGCCATTGCCAATGGCATAGCCATGATTTACCAGGAACTCGACCTGGCTCCTGATTTGACCGTGGCGGAAAACATCTTCCTGGGGCAGGAACCCATGAAAGGGGGTTTCCTGCTGGACCAGGAGAAACTGTGCTCCCAGACAATTGCGCTCCTGGACAAATACGGCTTCTTCTCCAAACGGCCCAGCGAATACTACTGCGACTGCCAAATCAAGGACCTCAGCATCGGCGATGCGCAGTTGGTGGAACTGCTCAAGGCACTCAACCGAAACGCCAGAATCCTCGTGATGGACGAGCCGACCAGTTCTCTCTCCAATCAGGAGGCGGAACAGTTGTTCGCCATCGTTGACCAACTGCGCGCTCAGGGCATGGCCATCATCTACATCACTCACCGCATGGAGGAGGTTACACGTTTGGCCGACTACGTTTCCGTACTGCGTGACGGAGAAATGGTCTGCACCTGCCCTGCCGGAGACATCGACGTTCCTGGCATCATCCGGCAGATGGTCGGGCGGGAAATCAAGGATTGCTATCCACCACGACATGCGCAAATCGGCAAGGTCATGCTGTCAGTGAAAGACTTGTCCGACGGGAGCAAAATTACCGGCATCAACTTTGAACTCCGTGCGGGGGAAATCGTCGGCATGGCGGGACTTGTCGGCGCCGGGCGCACGGAAGTCGCCGACGCCATTTTCGGCATCACGCCGACGGTTGAGGGAAGCGTGGCGCTGGAAGGGCGTTTGCTGGAACACCGAACCCCCGCCACGTCCATCCGCCAGGGAATTGCCTACCTGACCGAAGACCGCAAGCGTAGCGGACTGTGCCTGGGGCTTCCCTGCGCCTGGAACATAAGCCTCCCCAACTTGCGGCAAGTGTCGTCTGGCGGCGTGATTGCCTTGAAGCGCGAACAGGAAACGGCCAGCAAATTTGGCGGAGAGGTTTCCACCCGCTGGGCCTCGCCCCTGGAAAACGCCGAAAATCTGTCCGGTGGCAATCAGCAGAAACTGTTGCTTGCCCGTTGGCTGATGGCAGAAAGCAAGGTGCTCATACTCGACGAGCCGACCAGAGGCGTCGATGTGGGAGCGAAAAAGGAAATCTACAGCATCCTGAACTCGCTGGCCGAGCAAGGCAAGGCCATCCTGATGATTTCCTCGGAATTGCCTGAAATTCTTGGCATGTGCGACAGGATTCTGGTGATGAAGGACGGACGTCTGGCCGCCGAACTGCCAGCCGAGGGAACCACTCAGGAAGACATCATGAAATACGCCGCCGTTTAGGAAGGAGATTAAATAATGAACAAATTTGCCAAACATCTTCTGCCGTTCAGTTCGCTGATTTTCATCTTCTCACTCTGGACATTTCTGGTTCCCGATACCTTCCTGAGCGTCAACAACCTCACGAATGTGCTTACACGCTCCACTGCCAACGGCATCATGGCCGCCGGCATGACCTTCGTCATAATTACCTCGGGCATCGATTTGTCCGTCGGCTCCCTGCTGGCCATGACCGGGATGCTTGGCTCCATCGTCATGCTTCTCCTCGGTGGCGGCACCTGGTCGGGAATCTGCTCCGGGGCCTTCGTGGACATGGGACTGTTCCCGATGCTGCTCGGAACCCTCGCCGCCATTCTCATCGGCGCACTCTGCGGCGCCTTCAACGGCCTGTGCATCACCCGGCTGAAACTGGCGCCATTCATCGTGACCCTCGGCTCCATGAGCATCTTCCGCGGACTCTCCTACGTGCTCAACGACGGCAAGCCCTTCGCGATTTCCGCCTATACCTGGCTGGACACAGGGACTATTCTGGGAATCCCCTCCTCCATCTGGATTTTCGCCATCGTCCTGACCGCCTGCGGCTTCCTGCTGAAAAGAACCCGCTTTGGCCGCTATGTCTACGCCATCGGCTCTAACTCCTCAACCGCCTTCCATTCGGGCATCAACGTGCAGAGAATTCTCGTCTACGTCTACATTCTCATGGGCGCCCTGACCGGCCTTGCCGCCATGATCTACAGCAGCCGCTCCAGTTCGGCCCAGCCTTCCGCCGGCCTCTCCATGGAACTCGATGTCGTTGCCGCCGTCATCATCGGCGGCTGCCCGCCCGCCGGCGGACGAGGAAACATGACTGGTACCCTTATCGGAACCCTCCTCATCAGTTTCCTGCGGAACGGACTGACCCTCCTCGGCGTCTCGACCAATATCCAACTCATCATCATCGGCTTCATCATTATCTTCGCCGTGACCGCCGACCAACTCGCCGCCAGAAGAAATTAAGAAAATCATGGTGGGGATCAATTGCCTGTCCAGCAACGTCTTCCTCCCATCCCTGCTATCTCTATCGAGGCTATTCCAACAGTCGGCGTTTGGGCTTCTGGCCTTCCTCGACGCCCAAGTTGAGCCGGAATTCTCCGCCGACTTCGCGCCCCATTTCCAGCAGTTTGGTGTAGACAATCGTCGTCTGACGGCTCCTGGATTTGGCGACGTCGGGGAACATCCATTGGAAATATTCCTGGAGACGTTTGTCGATGGCGGGAGCAATGGCGTAGGTCTCGGGAGCAGACGCCACCTGTGCGGCCAGCGTCGCATCAATCTTCTCCAGCACTCCCAAGGCAAAGGACTTGAAGAACCCAGAGTTCACCTTACAGCCAGACGCGCGGAGCCTTTCCTTGGCCAGTGGCCAGGAGGTTTGGAGAAAACGCACCAGGCAGTCCCAGACATATCCCGCCACGCGCAAATTTCCCTTGTTTCCGCACAGAGCCAGGACCTTGCGAGTGCGTCCTGTCCTCAAGTCTGGTTCGTCAACGATGATGATATTGACATGAAAATAACATCTAACAATGTTGCCCAGGGTAATTCTGACAGGACCAGACCAACTTGGCGGCAGGTACGGCGTAAAAATGCTGAAATCTCCGAAGCCTTCTTTTGTCTCTTCCTGGTCAATCCCATGCTTGGCCATCAGCTGATGAGCCTTGGCCAGGGCCAGTTCCGCCTCATGCGGGTCGGTGCTATTGGCCAGGGCCAGCAATTTGCGGATTCTGGCGTAAAGGCGCCCGGTTTCCGTGTTTTCGTCGCTTTGCTCGGCGAAAATGTCAATGTCCGCCGGGGCACAACTGCCTGAAGCCAGAGGATTCGCCCCTAACTGCTGACAGACGCGCTTGAACTCCGGCCCATGCGACATGACGCGAGAGCCATACAGCAATTCCGTGACCTGATGGGCCATCTCATGCTTAAGGACTTCCAGCACGGAAGTCCAGGGATGCTCCAGCAAATCCGCCCGCAATTCCAGGACATCGGCTCCACCACCATGCCAGACTCCCCAATCTTTCATGTCATAATTGATGCGGAAATGCGGACACTTCAAGCGCTTGGACACCGACTCATCCAGACGCTCTATGATATATTCCCATTCAGACTCCAGAAAAGGAATCACGATGTCGGGATCGTAGGAAATATGTTCTGACTTTTTCATTGGTTAACAATATAGTTTTTAAAAGGTTACGAAAACAGGTCAAGATTATCCAGGGACTTTACGCACACCTTGACGCGATTTGCCCGGATGGATTTCACACAAAGCATGACGGTGCGAAGAGTCTCGCCATACATCTTTCAGCAGAAAATAGTGTGTCTGCAACATGGTTGCAAAATGTATGTAAGTTGTTGGTAATCATGGAGTAAATGGTGCGAGAGACGGGAATCGAACCCGTACTCCTTTCGGAACAGGAACCTAAATCCTGCGCGTCTGCCAATTCCGCCACTCTCGCAGTATTATGTATTACTCCATGATGAAGGGAGCGTAATATTCAGGCAGGTGATGTGACAAGTAGGGAATGGGATTCCAGCACACCCAGCAGGGGTGCGAGCACTTGTCGGCACACTTGTAGAGATTGCCCTTCCAGGTCTGGCCGCTGAACTGGCCGAGAGGTCCAGCGTAGATTTCCATCAACTTGCGCGGGAAGGCAAACTGCACGGTCCAGTTCGTGGGCGTGGTGATTTCCGGGGTGATGACAGACGGCTTGTCAGTTTTTACGGAGACCATCTTCCAATGCTCCAAAGGCAGGACAGTGTAGTCCTTGAAGCCGCCGTTTTCGCCACGGGAGCAGTCCCTGATGTAGTAGAGCAGGAAATTGCCGCCAGCGTTCATCTCCAAGTTGAAATAGCCGTTGGGAGTGGGCTGGAAAAAAATCTCGCAGCAGGAGTCGCGGCAGACACTGCCTTGGAACTCGGTGACGACCGACTGCACATACTGGTCTTCCACGCGGAAAATGCCGTACATGGCATCCTCATCGTGCAGCAGACGGAACTTGATGCTCTTGGGCTGGAAGCCGCTGTCGCTCCTGACGAGATGGTCAATGCTGTCGGTGATAGCCTGCTGCCAGACGGGGGCATCCCAGTCGGCGTTCAAAGTGGGGACTGTCGCTGTGCGCTTCAAGGTGTACTGCTTAGTCATCGAAATCTCCCCTGAACATTATTGGGTGACTAAAAAAAATCCCGGCTGAATACCGGGAATCTGTCAAATGGTACCAGAGAAAGGATTTGAACCTTCACGTCCGTGAGGACACTGCGACCTGAACGCAGCGCGTCTGCCAATTCCGCCACTCTGGCTTGAATACAAAACTTAATATAAACCGATTTCCAGATGTTTTCAAGTCATCAACAGACTTTTTTGCAAAAAAACTTTCCCTAGGGATACTGCACGACCAAAATGCTTATCCAGATAAAGAGTATCAGTCCTACTTCATTGTTTTTCAGTTTTCAGGGATGTTGCACTGCTGGCTTTCTTCAAGTAAGCGGTCGAAATCACTGCGATAGGTTTTGTCCTGCAAGATACGATATTTCTCAAATTCACTTTCCGTGAAGGCTTTGGCAATAGCCGCCGTAACCTTCCCCTTGTCATGTAGGATTTCAGCATCATTGAATTGGAGGAAAGCGTCCAGCTTGCCAGACCAGTCCGCCATAGTCATGGGGATATGCCTCCTTGCTTGGCGGGCGGCATAATCCAGATACATTTCCACAATTTCATTCAATTCCTGCATTTCTTCATGCAAGAGATAGTTCTTGGCTATTGACACATCTGCTTTCACGATTTTGCCATTGGGCGCGTTTTTCCAGCTTGTCAATCCCATGTGCGGTTTCTCATGATCAGCCCGTTCAACGATGATTTCTGCCGCCGTGCGATGATGGACTGCGTAATGCATCTTATTTTGCACAGTCGCAAAAAACTCTTTGGTGATGGTGCTGTCTACAGAATAATCGACGGAAGTAGCATAGATGTCAGTGATTTTCTGGTAGAAGCGCCTTTCGCTGGCGCGTATCTCCTGAATTTCAGAAATCAAATGCTCAAAGTAGTCCTCATCAAAAATCTGTCCATTAATCAGGCGGTTTTTGTCTAGTACATACCCCTGCCTGGCGAATGTCTGAAGGACTTTTGTCGCCCATTGGCGAAACTGAATAGCTCGCTGAGAATTGATGCGGTAGCCGACAGCGATAATAGCGGCTAGCCTGTAGAATTTATATTGATCCGTAACTTTTAGTGTTTAGGGAATGTGGTAACTTGGAAAAAGGAAAATACATACCCTAAATTAGTGAAAGCATGAATCCCTTGATTTGTGCTCAAAAATGCTTGTACATACCCTAATGGCTAAAAG
>Ga0310786_10005525_pt1 | contig 17113 bp, 40 predicted proteins | sample AusTroGonzalo_MG_FD_203881 | JGI IMG/M metagenome (GOLD analysis project Ga0310786, IMG submission 203881) | Bovine rumen microbial communities from tropical cattle in Woodstock, Queensland, Australia - Gonzalo_03 (v2) (version 2) | ecosystem: Host-associated > Mammals > Digestive system >... | reverse complement strand
TCATAACTCCAGAAGAAGTTGCAGAAGTCTATACAAAACAGACTATTACAATCGCAGAGAATTTCATTGAGTCGATTCGCAACAGTAATTCGGCTCTTGCAGACACTATCGAAAAAGCAACTGAAGAACTTAAGGCTTATTACGAAAAGAACACAACATCTGTAACTGAAAATGAAGACGGTTCAGTTGAAATAAAACTGAATGGAAAAACTTATATCGGAACTGTTAAGGAGGCTTAATATGACAGTAATCGAAAAGAAAGTAGCAGAAACTGTTACAAGGTATGTAGCAAAAGACGGAACTGAGTTCAATCGTGAAGAAGATTGTCTCCGTTATGAACAGACTATGGGGTGTGTATTCAAAACACGTTTAAGAGGCATTATGACTCACATTTCCAAAGAAGGAATGTGGGAAAAAGGTCTTGACTGTCTTTTTGACGACGGTTGTGCTCGTTCAGAATACTACAAGATTACTCCGGAGACGGAAGAAGACATCAATAACCTTGTAGGTTACTTACAGTCTACTAACGCTTCTGAAGGACACGAAAAGTACAACACCGTTCGCTTGAACTTCAACGAACTGAAAGTTGACGAAACTTATCTTTTTGTATATATCGCCGACTGCGAATACTCGTTCATTACATCTCTTGACAGACTCACGGAAACTATCAAATCGGGTTGGAACTTCCTTATGGAAGACGAAAAGAACGAAGAAGAAAAAGGAGAATAAATTATGATTTACAGTTTCAGTCCTTTCGGTTATGAAGGCTCACTTGTAGCAGTTGAAGTTGACTTGCGAAGAGGTATTCCTGCGGTCGATATCATAGGAATTGCAGATGCCGCAGTTAAAGAGGCTCGTGAACGTATGATTGCCGCTATTCGCAACAGTGGTTTTGAGTTTCCGTCGGAACGCGTCTTGATAAGTTTAAGTCCGGCAGACCTTCGTAAAGAAGGTTCAGGGTTTGACTTGCCTGTTGCTCTTGAAGTATTGAGAATGAACACAAAACTTGAACTTGAAGACAATGTGTTTGTTATGGGTGAACTCGAATTGAGTGGCAACGTCAGAAATACAAAGGCAGTTATGGCAGGTTTGCAGACCGCTTATTCAGCAGGTATTCAGTATGCAATCATTCCAAAAACTGATAACTTACAGGTTCCGAACGGAATGAGAGTAAAGACAGTTGGAAGTCTTACAGAGGCTTATATCGCTCTTGAAGACATTGCAGAAAAGAAGTACGAAACATTCACTAGGTATCTGTCTGAAAGCGTGGGAGATATTGTTGAGTTTGACGATTTCTATGACGGAGAAACTTCACTCGACGATGTTAAAATCTCAAAAGGTGATGACGGCTTTGACTACTTAAACGGTTTGAAGTTTGCAATGGCAGTTGCAGTTGCAGGTCGTCATTCAATCCTTGCTTTTGGTAGTCCGGGTTGTGGCAAAACTATGGTACTGCAGAAAATGACTCAGTTAATGCCGAAGTTACTTGAAAGCGAACTTCCGACAGTACGCCGTATCTACAGTATTGCCGGTACGCCGATTAAAAGTAGAAGACGACCATTCAGAATACCACATCAGACCGCAGGTATTGATGGTATGTGTGGTGGCGGTGTTACTTGTAGACCGGGTGAAATCACGCTTGCTCATAATGGAGTTTTGTTTCTTGATGAAGCAATGGAATTCAAAAGTAGTGTTTTGCAGATGTTACGTGTTCCAATTGAACGACACAGTATCACACTTTGTAGAGCAGGACGGCAGACAGTTTATCCGGCTCGTTTTCAGTTGGCACTTGCCGCAAACGTTTGTCCTTGTGGTAACTACGGAAATAAAGAGCGTATCTGCTTATGTAGTGCAAAAGCTGTTGAACAGTATTGGAGTAAGTTGAGCAGCCCACTTCTTGACAGAGTTGCAATCCGTTGGAACTGTAACAAAGACAGTTGGTTCAAAGATGATGTAACTCTTGAAGGTTTACGTGGAATGATTAAAACTGCGTGGGAAACACAGTTGAAACGTACAAACTGCTTAAATGAAGACTTGGATATGGAAGACATAAAGAAGTTTGTCGTATTAAAAGATGATGCAGATACTCTTTTAACCAGAACAGTATTGAAAAACGATTGGTCTACTCGGACTCACAACAACGTATTAAAAGTTGCTCGAACTGTTGCAGATATGCACGGTTCTCTTGAAGTTACCATTGACGATGTAAGAACTGCAATCAAACTTCACGCTTCAACATCACTTGAAGAACTTTACTAGAGTACACTGAACTCTAAAGCCCTAGCAGAAATGTTAGGGCTTTTTTATTGAGTGTATTCACTCAAAGGAGATTTTATGGGACTTGATATGTACCTTCAAAGAAGCAATGGCGAAGAAGTTTGCCATTGGGAAAAAGCCAATCAGATAAGAGATTGGCTTATAAGAAACAAAATCATTCAGGAAGACGACAACTGTGTTAGAAGGGTTTTATCCCGTGAACACATCGAACTTCTTGTAAATGACTGTAAGAAAGTGCTTGAAGACCATTCTCTTGCAGAAAAGTTGTTACCTGAAACAAGTGGATTTTTCTTCGGTAGCGAAGCATATGATGACGATTACTTCGAAGACTTGAAGCACACGGTTGGAAAGTTGGAGCCGCTTATTGAAAGCGGAGAAGATTACATCTACCACGACTGGTGGTAAGGAGAACGAATGATAAATGTAGTCGCTTTTTGGGATAGAAAACCTGCCTCAAGTTGGAACGAAATCAGACTTGAAAAGACTCGCTTTGATACGAAGTCGCTTGACAATGTTATGGTTGAAGTTGCTCTTGCCAATGGTTTTGCAATCAAGACAATCAGAAACATTAAAACCGAACTTGTAGGAAAGCGTGTAGTCAAATACACGTTTGATGTAAAGGAAGTGTATCAGACTGAACACGCAGAATATAATCAGGCAGAACATAAAGTCCGCTTGTTTATGGAAAAGGAGTAGGAATGGAAGATACAGTAACAATCGTTTGTTATGGAAAGCGTAAGATTATGCAACGGAAAGATGCTCTGTCAGAGTATTCTACGGCAGCGTTGTGCTGCGAAGGAAGTGAACGGGACAGATATTGTTCTATCGTTTGCGGTCTTAACGAAGGAAAAATGGTCGTGGACGACCAATGGGAATGGTCAAATTAAAGCCTAGTGTTATTCACTAGGCTATTTTATTGGAGGTAAATATGGAAGAAGTAGTTTCACAGACAAGGGTTCGTATGAACTTCACAACAAACGCAAAGGGATTTGCACAAATGGATATCACTTGTGAATTCCCGACAGTTGACGAGTCGGCTAAAGCACTCGACGACGCAATCAAGGCAATGCGTAAGGTACTCGCAGATAACAACATCGCTGAAGCCGGAACAGTATAACTTGGTTAGACGCTAGGGTGTCAAAAAATGGCACTCTAGCGATTTCATAATAGGGGGAATTATGAATATGTATACAGTGGCTTGGAAGAATTTATTGGTTGTACTTGAAAACGGTTATGACATTGGTTGTTGGATAGCACCTATTCCCGAAGAACATAAGGAACAGATGATATCCAAAGCAAAAAAATATCTTGCGAAAAAGAAAAGTCAAATGGAACTTTTTGGGGAGTAATTATGACACACAAAGAAAAGTTTAAGGTTATCTCTCTGATAGCAGACAAGGTTCTCAACTTTCTTGAAGAGAACGGTTTGCCAATGAGAGAGAAGTGGTCGGTTATGCTCGACTTTGAAAACGTAGACAAGATTTGTCCGCTTGATTTCAAACTTCTTATGAATAACGAAGAAACGTTGCTGCACGATTATGCCGGAATATGCAGATACTTTGACAGAACGAAGTTGGCGTGGGCTGACGAAACGTTTGTTCCACGTTCGGCCATAAAGGAGGTTGTATGAACGATTACGATTTATTGACAAAAGAAGACAAAGAGTATGTCGAAAAGGGTGTAATCAGAACGGATATCGACGATTACGCAGATACGCTTTGGAGAAAAGGTATCTTCGACAGTTTCGACAACTACTTCAAGTGGAAGTTGCAGTTGGTTGATTACTTCGAAAAAGCCTGTGAAAAAGCTCGCAAGGTTTTATCTCACGTTGAATTGTGGACAGATATTACAAGCAAAGCACAGAGTCTTGGAAAGTATGAAGCAAAGGCATACACACTGAACGGCAAACGATATCTTCTTGCAGGTACCCCTCTGGCTTATGAAGATGTAATCGAAGGGAAGGTTGAAGAGTGCTTTGACAAACTTAAGGAAGTTTTCGGAGTTAAGTTTGAAAACGACTGCGATGTTGTATCTCGTATGCGAGACATTCTTGTGTATGAGTTTGAAAAACTTGCCAATGGCAGAATCGTAAACGGGTATGAAGAATACTAAGGAGTAACGATGAAAGAAAAGCGGAAAACAAAACCTGAAAAATACAAATATTGGGCTTCAATAATTGACGGCACAAAAGACGCATTACAGATTGCAAAAGAACTGAACGTTCCATTTGGGACAGTATACCACGCTTCTAAGGTTTATAATTTGCCGTTACCTCGTGCGTGCGATTTGATAACCGATTATGCCGGAGTGCCACTTGAACAGTACAAAGAAGAACTGAAGACCTACACCTTGGGTGATGTAGCCAAAATGCACGGAGTTAATACTTGTAATCTAAAGAATTGGCTTATCACTCGTGGTGTTACGGAGTTTCCTGTAAACAAAATAAGAAAAATGAAACCGCAGAAAATCACAAACCCTGCGAAAAGAACGGGTGAGGCTCACGAAATGATTAAATATCTCACCACTCGTTTTACAGATGCTTCGATTGCAAGAGTTTTCGGTTACTCGAAAGAACGGGTAAGACAAATCAGACACAGTATGGAGGATTAGTATGGGTTGGACATCTTATTATGTAGGCAGTCAGTCATCAAAAGATTGTGCTATGGAAGAACTTGAAAGTTATGCTCGTGGTGGCAATAACGTAATCAAAAGAACTGTTTGGAAAGGCAGCAAACTGTATGCCTTATTACACTCAACAAGAACTGACGACGATTGGGTGTTGCTGTTACTTACCTCAAAAAAAGACGGTGAATTTTACTACAAAGACATTCAGTGCAATCCTTATGAAAGCGGCGTTCCTATGTCGATTCTCAAGGACTTTATTCCCAAAGACAAAGAAAACGCAGAATGGAAAGAGAAGTCTATTGCAGAAAACAAAAGACAGAAAGCACGGCTCAACGAGTTTGAAGTCGGAGATTACATCAAGTGCGTTCACGGAAATTATTCAACGTGTTGGGGCAACTACTTCAAACTTGAACCGAACGAAGTGTTCTACTTGAAATGTACGTATCTTAATCCTTATGCAAAAAGAAAAAAGAAAACGTATGTAATTTCAAGGCTGGGTGAATACGGTTTCTCTGATACTAGGTACCGATTGCGTGATTCTTCATTCAACTCGATACCGCAGAAAGAAAAAGTAACAAAAGAGTTTCTTGCAGACTTGGAAGCAAAAAGAAAGGCTTTGTTCTTAAAGGAGGTTTTATGATAGGAACAAGATACGAAGAATATTATTCGGGTCACGGTTTGTTCGACGGCGAAAACATCACGGTTGACGGCAAAGAGTACGGCCTTGATATTGAGTTCGACTTCGACTATACACAGAAAGGTATTCGTTGGAATCACGCCTGTGAGTACGGTGAAGACATTCCCGACGAAGGCGAGTGTTCTGATGTTCACTTCGAAATTACTGACATAAAGTTCTACGACGAAATTGGTTATGAAATTCAGGTGAGCAGAGAAGAATATGAAAAAGTTGAAAAGGCTGTTGAGAAAGCGTATGAAGACAGAATTACAGAGTACGCTTACGAAAACGGTGAAGCTGAATAGGGAGGTCGTATGAAGTTTGTAGGATTTTTAGATTGGAATGACGCTAAAGCGTATTGTCAGCAGAAGACAGACGAAAACGCAAAGTCATTTGGAGTTTGGAACGGAGACGGGATATACATCGTTTCTGATGCTTTCGATTATTGCACTAAGCATTTAGGAGAAGCGGCTTTCGTGGGGTTGTAAATGGAATACAAGAAGTTCATACCACGTCCTTCAATGAATGACGAAACGATATGCAGTTCCTTATACGGAAGCACTATTAAGTTCAGACATTGCGTGGCGTGGTGTGCAAAAAAGAAGAAGTTCTTAACCGGACATCAGGTTAATAAAAAAGGGTGCTTGGGGAAACAATGCACTGCCTTCTATCAGGTAGAAGACAGACACTTCTGGGTTGTGCGGCAGCGTAAAAAAGACAGAAAGAAAGGATTGACCACTCAACAGAGTGGTCTTTCTTTTCTTGGGGGTAACAATGGACTTTGAATATGTTCCTACAGAAGAAGAAGGACTTCGTTATGGTTTCTTGGTAAACGCTACTAAGGAATTGGGTAACGAAATGTGGGCTTTGGCAACTGACTTCGCAGAACATAAAGACGAAGCGTTCTTTATCTTCAATGAAGTGCCGGAGCAGATTGAAGAGTTCAAGAAGTGGCTTGTGGATAACAAGTACGCATAAAAAAGCCCTGTATTTCTACAGGGCAGGGTATTGAGAGATACTCAACACACATCGTAACTACAGAGTATCTCTTATTCCCAAAAAAATCAATAGGAGATTCTCATATGACAGATTTACACATATCTGTATCACGTGGCAACGCAAAAATGGGTGCTATAGCATCTATCTCATTGCCACCAATTAAAACCTGTTCGCCGGACGCTTGCAAGTTCTGTGGCAAGATGTGTTATGCAAAAAAGATTGCAAGATTAAGAAAGTCAGTAAATGACGCTTATGAACGCAACCTGACAATTCTTGAAAACGAACCTGAAAAGTTCTGGCGTGAAGCAAATGCGGCGGTTGCCGTATCTCGCTTCTTCAGATTCGGAGTAAGTGGTGACATCTACAACGCAGACTACCTTGAACATATGGTAGAAATTGCGAAGAACAACAAGCACTGTGAAATCTTATGTTTCACAAAGCAGTTCGATATCTGCAACGCATATCTTGAACACCACAAGTTTCCGAAGAATCTGCACATCTTGTTCAGTGCTTGGAAAGGTATGGAAATGAAAAATCCACACAATCTTCCCGAAGCACACGTCTTCTATAAAGACGGAACAACGACAGCAAAAGACGGTGCAAAGTGGTGTTCAAATAATTGTTTTGCTTGTGCGGTTACTAATCAGAATTGTTGGTCACTTAAAAACGGTGAACAAATTATGTTCAAACAACACTAAGGAGGTGTTATGACGGAAGGATTAAATCAGACTTGCACTTTTAAGGGTGTCACGTATTATGGTCGCTTTGTATACAACAAAGACAAAGACGAGCATTTACTTTGTTTCGAAGAACTTTTGGGAGATGTTTTGTCACCATACCTCTGTGAAATAAAAGACTGTGACGAAGCAACAAAGAAAGAAGTCAGAGATATCGACGATAACATCTTTGCATATCTCCCGGTTGAAGTTTTACAAAACCCCGATGATGCGGAAGTAATCAAGTGGGGTATTGAACATTCTATAGATTTTTAAGGAGTAAGATTATGAAAGTAAGACAGTTTTTTGAAAGATTAAGAATATATCCTGATTGGGATAAAGACCTCTTAATCGAAAACAAAGAAACAAAGACGTTGGAAGATATCAAGGATATCGTTTGCGACGAACGTAACGGCAACTTGATTATCGAAAAATGTAAACGTTTGAAAAAAAAGCAGTCTTTAGAAGATTTTCAGCCGATTAGAATTGTCTTGCAGGATAAAGATAATCACGGTGCTCTTATAGGTGTACTTGAAGTAAAAGACATTGAGTCGAAATCTCCGGCAGATACGTTCGAAAAAATCGACAAAATGTTCGGTGCATACAAATACAGTAAAGAAAATCTTGACGAAGATTGGACTGTTGAAGATTTCGTTGAATATTTGAAAAAGTTTAACTCTTCAACGTTCACCGTTAGTTACGATGACGACCCTTGGGCTATGGTGTTGTAAGGAGGAAGAAATGGAAACAACAAGAATTGTACTCAAAGACAGAGACAATCACGATAAAGTTCTGGGTGTACTTGAAGTGAATCACGAATCAGGTACTCCGAAAGACACCCTTAAGAAAATCGAACAGATGTTCTGTGAATACAAATACAGTGAAGAAAATCTTGACGCAGAATGGACTGTGGAAGGTTTTGTTGATTATCTTCAGGACTTCAGTGCCACTCTACAGTTTGAAATCAGCTATGACTCATTTCCTTTGGAAATGGAAGTGTAAGGAGGCATTATGCGATACGAAGAGTTAGTAAATGCAGCAAGTGATGTTCCGAAAGTTGGCGGCAAGTGTACGATACACCTTTATTCAGACGCTAACCCTTGTCAGATTGTAAGAGTATCTGCAAGCGGTAAAACGATTTGGATAAGGGAAAATAAAACCGAACACGACCCGACAAAAGAGGGTGGTATGGGACATCAGAATTGGCTTATCCACGAAAACGAGTTCGAAGGTGACGAAATGAAAGTTACTAAAAGAAAGAACGGACAGTGGAGAACAACGGGTTCGAATTGCTTTGTAGTAATCGGACAGTGGCACAAATATTACGATTGGGAGTTCTAATGAAGCACATTGTCTTTGAATATCGTGACCAATACTGCAGAGACGGTAAGTTCCGTAGGCAGGAGTGCACAGTTAATTCTGTAGAAGAGTGTGTCAGAATCTACGGACTTGAAAACTGTGAGTATAACATTCTTTTAGTGGAGGACGTATGAAGTGGACAGTAGATGAAAACGGCCATTACATATGTGGCGAATATGTAATGACAAGAGTTAAAAACGCATTCAACGACAAACACAGTTGGTGGATAAGCAGAAAAGACCACATCGGTGCTTTTTACTGTTTTTCAGAAACAAATGAAGCAGATACTAAAAAGCAGCTGGATAATCCTGAAGTATGGATTAATCATTTCAATAATCAAAACCTGACTTACACATACGGTTGGAGGAAAAGATATGGCAACGGTTGACGAAAGATTAAATGCGTATTTTGAATGGTACGCAAAAGCAGAAAACTGCACTATTGAAGAAGCAAAGGAAGCAACTCGTGAAGAGTGGGGTGAAAATGGACTTCGAGGCTACGCTATCTTCGGTAACGGAGACGGATTTGACGACGTAGAATGTATCTGCCGTATCGACGAAATGAATATCTATGACGGCGATATTGATGCTGCAAAACAGGCTGCAAAAGACGGTATCAAACTCATACCTTGGAAAGAACAGCCGAAATGTTATCCGTTCAAATATTATCGCTTCATCGATACACCGGAAAACAGAAAGGCTCTTGAAAGAGAAGTAAAGAAATGGAAGGAGGCTTAATATGACGAGAAAAGACGAGTTTGAGAAAGTAAAAGATATCATAACAAAAAACACATACGACCTTGATTGCGGTTTATTCTTTTCCGCAAACACAGTCGGCGACCCAATGGAAACAGTGTTCAGCGGTACATACTTCACAATTAAAATTTGTGAAAATTATGACTATTATGAAGTCTTCGGCTGTAACGAAGAAGAAGCAAATCTTTTGCACGAAATTTACTATGGAAAGGAGGCTTAATATGGATATAGGAAAACTTGAAGACATCAGAATGAGAGAACCGGAAGTAGACGAATATGCTATCACAATGGACTTTGACGAACTTAAGGAACTTAACGAAGTCTTAAGTCAGGTTGTGGAATATGCCGGAATGTTCAATACGAACAAGATTGAAAACGTTCAGCTAATGATTAGACGTTTCGTAAAAGAACTTACCGCTTAAGGAGGAAAATATGAGCGAACCAATGGCGATTACACAGAAAATGAGAGAAAACAGAGAAGCGAAGATATCTGCAATAATAGACAGAATCAACAGCGATATCAAACTTGCAGTAAGTCACGGGAATAACAATGCCTGTTTTGCTTGTGACAGAGACAATCCGTTTTACTCAGAAATAAGAAGAATGTTTGAAGCAAAAGGTTACAGAATAAAACCGACCGGCTACTTAAACGGATATTGGCAGCTGACAGACGATATTCTTTGGTAAATACAGAGTGTCGCTATTTGGCACTCTGTTAGGGTATAATATAATTAGACAAAGGAGGAGTCAGATGTACTCGGTGGTTACTATAATTAACGGTGATATCCGCTATTGGTCAGACGGTGCTAATGCTCATACATTCCTTGCTGAGCATAACGGTGACGGTGAGTTTGATACGGTCTTGGAGCAGTTAATCTTGGGTTGCAGGATATGTACTGACAGACCGTATGATACGTTTACTCTTGCAAAAGCAAACGCAGCTTTGGCTGTCGGTTTTCTTGCGAGTTGAATACTTGTGTGGTATACTTGACAAATAAGACAAGTATAAAGGAGATGCTATGACACCTGAAGAGCGACTGATTTTACAATCACCTATTATGCACTTCACGTTTATTGACAGAAAAGAACGCAACAAACTAAACAGGGCGGTAAAGAAAAGAGGAGATAAGTCTTCGGTTAAAATTGACGGGAACGATATTGAAGTACGAACTGTTGGTGAAGAATTTATTAAAATGCAAAGGAAGTTGTATAAACTATACCAATGGGTCAGAGAACACCCTGCATACTTTGATGTCTCCGTTATCTTTAGAGTTAAGTACGCCGACTTCACAGAAGAGTTTACCGACTTTTCTCGTTATATAAGTGAAAATACAGATAACTACAAACAGTGTGCATCTTTTTTCTTTGATTTTGGAACGACTATCGGAAAGGAATACTATGGTTTCAGACATCAAAGTTATTGGTGTCATAAAAATGCGAGTTTTTGGAAAAAATTGGCAAAATACACTGACTTTCAAAGTTACCTCTCAAGAGAGGAATCTGAATTGGATAATTGGTATCTGTCAAGTTGGCGAAGAAGAATGGAAAAATATCCGGAGCGAGTTGCTGAGGAAATATACAAGAAGTTATATAAAAATTTTATGGCCGGATTTTCCCTTGGTATAAAAGAATGTATACAAAGAGGAGATGCTAAAGAAGTGGTGAAGCAGTTTAGAGAATACTGCAAACAGCTTAGACAGGAGGCTATTGAAAAAACAAAACAAATGATTGCAAACCCAAAGTACAAAGCAAAATATCCGCCGGAACTCAGGTTGAAAGTAGTATCAGAATATAGGATATACAACAAAAATAAAAATTGTTCTGTTCTCGCAGAGAAGTACAATATTCCATTGGGTGCTGTACACAGTTGGGTGTATGCAGCATATGGCTACTCAGATTAAGGAGGTATCTATGGGAAAGATTAACTGCAGTAACGCAACAGTAGAAGATGTTAATATGAGAGAACCTAAAGTCTCAGATAAAAACAAAATTATAGTATTGCTTGTCGTCGTAGTTATTTCGAGAGTTTTTTGCAAAGTATTTAACAACACTGCAATAAGAGATGTACCGATTTATATTTTTTACTTATCTGTAGTGTCGCTCTTCCTATATGTGGCAAAAAATATCTTATTTAAATCCGGTAATACGTCAAAAAAAACAAGCATCTCAAAAATCGGGAAATATTACGACCCGACTATAAATTATGAAACACTCATTCAACAAGAAAAGGACAATGGTGAACTTGAAGAACTGGAAACAGATTGGCAAACGTCTATTGATTACCTTAGAGAACAAATTGAATTATTCGAAGGGCAGGTGATTACAGCCGAAACAGAAAAAGACAAATTGATGATAAAAGCAAGACTACAACCACTGTACGAACAACTAAAGGTTGGAGAAGACTTTATAGGGCGATTCAGTTCTGTAAATAATTTACCTTTATTAAAGGAAATGTACCACAGTGGAACTTTTGTATCTCTTGAAGAGGCCGAAAAAATAAAGAAAAAGTATGATGATATTCTTTATTTTCAAACCTCAACGTACAAAAACGCAAAAAAAATATCTGTTGTTTTGATTATTTTTTCAGACTTACTTGCTACTTTTTTATATGTATATCTGCTAGGATATATCGGAGAAGAAATTGCCGGCCCGATTGTACCTTCATATATCCACCACTTTTCAGATACATTTGGTGTTGGGTTGGGGATATTATTATACGGCTCTGTTGTAACGCTTCCTATCCTTGGATTTATTTGCTTTTTCGCAATTCCAAAGCTTATTAAATTATTAATTATAGGTAATAGAATGTCAGAAGCGGATATAAAAGCAGAACAAAGTAACACCTTTATGGGTATCACGGCATCTGCAATCGCAGGTGGTATGATACATCACCACATCAAAAAGAACAAAAAAGAATATAAATAACCTAAAGTTATGCCTTGTCTTAAGACCGTCGATTAGACGGTCTTTTTTATTATGTGGCAGTATTTTTTTATAAAAATATCTTATCTGTTAATATATTATACTTGACAAATAAGATATTGGGGAGTATATTAGTGTTATGTTAGATTTACGTAAAACTAAAATCAAAAGGGAAGAGCTGGTTGAGTTCCGTCAGTTCAAGTATCAGCAGATACGAGATTTACTGCTTGAACTTGAACAGGCAGACGCACTTATGAATGACAAGTCGCTTCTTTTGACAAGAGAAGAGACTGCAGAGAAGTTGCGATGTGAACCGGACAAGATACCAAAGCAGATTCCGAGAGTAAGAATTGGAGCCAAGAGGTGTTTTCAACTTGGCGATATCGAACATTTTATTGCAACCCACAAGAAATAAGGAGGAAATCGTGGAAATAAGCGAACTTGACAAAGCGTTGAAGATGCCCTTTGAAGAGAAGGACATCGAATGGAGACTGCAGAGTTGCGGTAAGTCTTCAAAAGGTTTTTATGGAAAGTGTCTTGCCTATGTAACTTCTCGTGCTATACAGGAAAGATTGGACGCTGTTGCCGGTCCTGATAACTGGCAGTGCAAGATACACAAAGAAGGTGACGCTTATCTTTGTGAACTTTCAATCCGTGTAACACATTCAGACGGTACTACAGAGTTCATTTCTCGTACAGACGGAGCAGACGCAACGGATATCGAACCGGTTAAAGGCGGTATATCTTCTGCAATAAAAAGAGCTGCAAGTTTATGGGGCATTGGCCGTTACCTTTACAACATCAAAGACAACTGGGCTGTTATCAAGGAAGACGGTAAATATTACGGTAAGACAAAACAGGGTGATGAGTTCCGTTGGGACCCACCGAAACTTGCCGAAGAATTCCTGCCACCACTTGATGAGAAAGAGTTTGAAAGCCTTAAGCAGAGCGTACTCGACTTCATTAATGTAGAAATCATTAAAGGTGAGCAGGTTGAAAAAGCAGAAAACTACATCAAGGATAAGAACATTTCCAAATTAAAGGAAATCGTTTCTTGGTGTAAAAGACAGGAAAAGAAAGGAGCATAAATATGGCAGACGACGTAAACCGAATTACCCTGATTGGAAACCTTACAAAAGATGCAACACTTAAAGAGTTTGACTCATTCAGCGTGTTGAACTTTACTCTTGCATCTAACAAAACTGTGTTCAAGAACGAACAGAAGATTGACAAGACGGTCTTTGTAGACTGCAAATACTTTTCGAAAGGTGCCGCAAAACTTGCACAGTATCTTACAAAAGGAAAGAAGATTGCAGTAGACGGAACTCTTGAACAGGAGTCTTGGGAAAAAGACGGTCAGAAGTTTTCGAAACTTGTAATCAATGTTTCGACACTTGAACAGTTGACTTGGGATAAAGAAGCTGCACCGAAAGGCGAAAGTGCTTCCGTAGACAACTTCCCTGAAGATTGTCCATTCTAAATAAAGGCGGTCGAAAGACCGCTTTTTTGTGAGGAACTATGGGTGGGAAACTAAGAAGTTTTTTAATCAACTTAATATTAATTGTATCACTTATGTGTCTTGTTATGGTTTTCTTCATCCTCTGTAACAACTACGAAATAACACATAACAAGGCAGAGGCCACAAGAAACGACCTTAAAGCAAGTGAATACCGGATGTTGACCGAGCAGTATAAAAGTGAAAATGCACGGTTAAACTTGGACTTATCAGAAGCCAAACTACAGGCTTTCTTAAAAGCATTTGGAGATAAATAAGAGGTTCTTATGGAAGACGAAATCCTTACGGTTGAAGAAGTTGCTGCTCTTATCAAAATAGAACCTGCAACTGTTTATTTATGGGTAAAGGATAATAAACTCCCTTACCACAGGATTGGTACCAATACATTGAGATTTTCAAGAAAAGAAATCCTTGACTTCATTAAAAGTAAATAAAACTGGGAAATCAAAGCTGATAGAGGAGTATGTAAATGAAATGGAATGAGAGAACGGTTTATTGTTTTAGTTGCGGAACACAGATGTACTTCACACACTATGATGAATACGGAACTTGCTTTTGGCGTTGTCCAAAATGCGGAGGAATAAGGGGAGATTAGAACTATGGTTTTCTGTATTTTAGATTTGTTTATTTTGATTTGGGACATCGTGATTATTGTACAAGCTTTCGTTACAAAGACTGTCGGATGCGAAACTTTGTCTTTTATGGCGGTTGCTCTTTGGTTGCTTGTCATTATTATACTGAACTTAAAAAGCAACATAGAAAATCCTGTTAAAAGACGCAGAATAAAAATAAGTAAACTCTGCGACAGAAAGTGTGAGGAATGTAAGTTCGACCGCAAGTGTTCGGAGAAAGTGGAAGTAACGGAGTATAGATACGGAGGAAAGATAGTATGAGTGAACATATGTTATGGGAAACTATTGACGAACAGAAACAGAAGATAGCCGACCTTGAGCAAGACCTCGAACACAAGAAGATAGCAATACAGAACAGGAACGCAAAGATTGCAGAACTTGAAGCACAGATTGAGAAGATGAAGTGTTGCGTTGTCGGTCATTGTGAAGGTTGTGAAAGACTTCCCGAACTTTATATGGAGTTGGAAAATGAAAACAAAGAAATGTAGTTACTGTAAGAAAATACTTCCTGTTGAAATGTTTGCAATAGATAGACAAAAGAAGTCTGGATTGACTTGTCGTTGTAAAGAGTGCTTAAAACTTACTGCTAATAAAGAACGAGAAAAAGAGTACAGACTTACTCACAAAGAAGAAGCGAAGAAACGTTGGCAGAAGTTTAAGAGTACACATCAAGAATATCTTAAACAGAAGTATAAACAGAATTTTCTTGAAGAATGTAATTACTGCAAAGCAGATGAAAATGAAATGGTTGAAAATTATACACTTGCTAAAAAAGATAATTTTCAAGGTTGGCATAGACATCATCGTTTAGAAACTCATAATTCTGACGGTGAATTAAGAATTGTACCTTTGACACATAAAGAACTGAATGTACTTGGTATGTATTACGAAAGACCTGCAAAAGAATTGATTTGGCTGACTATAAACGAACATATGAGTTTACATAATAAGTTTCGCAGTTATTACGCAACTCATAAAGAAATGTTTAAGTAAGGAGATAGCAGAATGACAGACGAACTGAAAAAGGAAGCAGAAGATAAAAGTATTGTATACGCAGACAAACAAGAATATACAATTAGTAAGTTTTCAGATGAAGAAGGCTTTTGTTGGTCACAAGTAGCAGATGCCTATGAACAAGGTGCTTTAGATTTTGCTGAGCCAAGAGAAAAGGTTATAGCAGAAAAAGACATCAAGATTGAAGAACTTGAACAGGAAAATACAGAACTGAAAGAAAAGTTAGGCGACAAAGTTATACAGAAACAGAAAGACAGAGCAGACCTTGTATGGAAACTGAAAACTGCAAATGAGAAGAAAGAGGAACAACTCACCAAAGCAACAGATTTTTTGAAAGGTGTGATAGAGGTTTTTGTAACTGCACCTACTCAATTTTCAGAGCGTCAAAAAAAGGACTTGTTTGAAGATATAGAGCATTTTTTAAGCGAGGTGGAGGAATGATAAATACAAAAACAACAGGTGAACTTGGTCTCAGGATTGAATATGATGTGGAACACGATTTATTCCACCCACAGAATGTGTATTCAAAAGAATACATAACACCTACCTTCGTTGAGTATGTACGGAAGTTGGAACAGGAAAATACAGAACTGAAAGGCAGAGAGTGTTGGAAATCTTGTGAATATGCGAATCCGAAATCAGAACTAATAGGACAACATATTAAAGATGTTCAGAATCTCACCAAAGCAAAGGAACTTCTTAACCATTGGGCTAATTCTTACGGTGGCGTAGATATTACCTTGTGTAAGGAGACACAACAGTTTTTAAGTGAGGCAGGAAAAAGGAGAAATCAAATACCTTTCCAAGGTCGTGCTTTATTCTTTGACCTTACAACAAAGAAGACGTTTTCTGTAACGGAACAGCAGTTTGAAAAAGCTAAAAGAGATTTTGATTGGTGGAATAACAGAATTGAGGAAAGTGGTAAAGTCGGTACTGTTGATTTTGTCATATGGACAGAAACAGGTAGGCATTGGGCGTGGGTATACAAGTCTGATGAAGACTATAGTGAATATGAGGTGGAAAATGACAGATAAAGTACAGAAGTTGCTTGAGAGTAAACCTAGCAAGAAAGTTATTTTTGACTCAGTTACTATAACTACTGAAGAAGTTCGCAAGATGCTCAAAAGAGCTAAAGAACTTGAAGAACGGCAGAAAACTGAGAATAGGAAACTTTATTTTATGGATTATCTTACAAGAGTAACTCCATTTACATTCACAGAAGAAGAACAGAAGAAGTATACGGAATCAATAAGCAAGGTTTATAAAAAGACAGGTTCTAAACTGTTTGAAAGCGAGGTGGAGAAATGATTGAGACGATTGAGAGGAAGATGTGTGATGTCTGCAAGAGAGAAGTCAGAGGATTTGCAGGGTCGCTATTACTGAAATATGCGGATTCCGATTATACAGGGTGTGGTTTCCCTGTGAAAGTTGAGCGTAAAGAAATCTGCATTGATTGTTGTCGGAAACTGCATAAGGCTATTGATATAGCATTAAACGAGGTGGAGAAATGACAACATTTGAAAAAATCTATTGGACTTCTTGGATAGTGAGCATATTGTTATGGTTTCTTGGAGTATATTTTGAGTGCGAGTTTGATGTTGATACCGTTATCGTTATATGTA
>Ga0310786_10005524_pt1 | contig 17117 bp, 35 predicted proteins | sample AusTroGonzalo_MG_FD_203881 | JGI IMG/M metagenome (GOLD analysis project Ga0310786, IMG submission 203881) | Bovine rumen microbial communities from tropical cattle in Woodstock, Queensland, Australia - Gonzalo_03 (v2) (version 2) | ecosystem: Host-associated > Mammals > Digestive system >... | reverse complement strand
ACATACATCTCACGGCTGTTTCTCCGCATGGCTTCGGATATCTTCTTCCGAAGTTCCCTGTTCTCCCTGTGGAACTGCAGAAACCCGTCCTGTATCCGCCCATAGTAGATAGCCAACGCATCCTCATACACGTTCGGATCGTCAGGCTTCCAGTACAGCCCCCTGTTTATCAACGCAAGGTCGTTGTCATGGCTCTTCATACGCTCCTCCAATAAAAAAACGGGCATAAGTCTTTCGGCTCATACCCGCAATCATGCGTCTTACTTACTTGTCTTTGCCAGCTTCTACAAAAGCCTCTATCGCTTGTTGCTTCAATATCTCCCGACGTTGTGCATTACTGACTATAGCCCATATACCAACAGTCGCCATCACTAAGCAAACAACAATTATCAGTATCTTCTTCCACTTCTGCATATTATTTACCTTCTCTTCCTGTCCGGCCCGCCTTCAGCCCAGTAGTCTACAAAGTTGTTGGTCGCCATGTTAACATCCCGTCCGGCACAGCACAGCCCTATCAGCAACCCTACAATCAGTATCGCAAGCGCTATGGTGCCCGCACTGTCCCCAAACTCCGTCCCGACCCAGTACACAATACCTATCAGCAAAAGTAATCCAAGCATCGCACATGCCCCCTTACTGCACAGTACCGCCAAGATGGATGTCATCGTGGACGTTTCCGGCTATCTGCTCTTTCAGATAGTCCTCGTATACTTCGCTCGCCCTTCTCTTATGGGCCTCCACAAGGATGCCGTATATCTTCAGCCAGTCCGTTTTGTCCAGCGTGTCATCGTCCAGACACTCTTTCACCCGCCGGAGCAGCTGCTCCTTCCTCTCCTGCGTCAGTTTCAGCCTGTCGTCCATTAAATCCCCCCTAACATCTTCAGCACTTTCTTCAGCCGGTCAAACACCACCGCGTATTCAGACTCCTTCGCGTCCTTCCACGCAGTGTACTCCTCGTCAATGTCCACCGTCGGCTCTGCCCCGTTCTCCACCAGGAAACTGTACAGGCTCTGCACCGATACGGTCAGTTCCAGCGTGTCATACTCCTGGGCCAGAACGTAAACAACGTTCCCGCCTTCTGTCATTACCTCCGCTTCAGCCACAATAGCCCAGCTTCCCGCACACGCCATGATTTCCTTCGCCTTGATTCCAATGATCTTCATTGCTCTTTCCTCCTCTTATTCTTTCAGTATCGCTTCATGCTGCCCGGCGACCCACTCGCCGCTGCCTTTTACCCTGTAGTACCCCTGGTAAAACTTCTCGTTGTTCCAGATCCCCTGGACCGTGCTGATCTGGAACGGCCCGCCTTTGCGGGTCTTGTACCCCTTCGCGTTCAGTTTCTCCACGGTGCCCGTCTTCGTCCGTCCCGCATGCTTCTCCTCCATGATGAACAGCACCACCGGCACTTCTTCAGGATTCACCTCAAGCATGCCGTCCACAACTTTGTACCCCATCGGGGCATTCCCCCCAATGTACCCGCCTTTGCGCGCTTTCCTCGCACGCCCCTGCGGATTGCGGACCGGCTCGTGTTCAAACTCCTTCTCGCCCATTACCCTGACCAGCTTCTCAAGCACATTCCTGTGAATCGCATACCCAGGATAGTCGCTCCACTCCACTGACACCAACTCACATCCGCGTGAAAGCAGCTTTACCTTGCACGCATAAAAGATGAACACGTTCTCCGTCGCTATTATGTTCGACACAACGACCACCGCGTCAATCTTCTTATGTCCCCACGAACCGTACGCAACGTCGCATATGTCGTTTCCGCAGACTATGTCCGCAAGTTCCAGCCCGTGCGTACGGCAGTACTCTTCAATCTCCTTCTTCTGCTTTTCCGCATCAGGCTTCCGGCAGTTCGTCTGCACAAACCCTATAGCCTTCTTCACACTCTCACCCCCTTTATTATTTGGCTACGCATAATATTATACCACATATACGTTAACTTTGCAAATTTAGTTTATTTTGCGTTGTCCACAATCCAGCAGACCTTCCCGCTCCGCCTGTCGATCACGGCAACTGAATAGTCCATTCCATCTAACATCCTCGTAAACATGTCCACACTCATCCGCTCCCTGGTAAGGTTCTGCGCAAGACTGCTCTGCGACATGCCTATCCGCTCCCCTAACACCTTCTGCGTCATCTTCCTTTCATTCAACGCACTCCTCAGTATCGCCTTGTCTTCCATAACCTCTCTCATCGATGTGTACCCCCTTCTTTGTTTGCTATATTATTATATCATAAATTCATTTATTGCACAATCCTTTTTTAATTTTTGGGGTGCTGACGGGGGTAACAGCTCGTAAACTGCCCGCCTTATATACCCCCTAGGGGTATACCCGTTACTAGATATTGTGTCTTATACTGATTTTTTGCCCGTATAAACACTATATCTTGTGGTTTATAACTTCATGAAATCATGATATAATGTCAGTGTGAAAGGCGGACAACGTTCCCGTAAGCAACGTTACGCACGGCGGAAGGCAATACGCACGGCGGGGCAACTTGAAAACTTGACAGAAGTCCAACGTACAAACGACGGACATACCCCGAATCCTTACCATAAGGGAAAGACATAGGGTATGTACACGGGTATTGGTAAGCCCCGCAAGGCGAAAAGCGGGCGGATACATACGGCGGACAGCATGCAATATCTAACCCTGTACACGGCGGATATTTGAGAGTCCAACGTGTACGGGAATCGGAAGGCGGAACGGCGGAACAAATGAAAATGAAAGGAAGTACAAAACAATGGCAAAAAACCTTTTAATCCTTTGCACGGAATACAAGGCAATGAAAGCACGGGAAGAAGAACTTAAGCGGGAAATGGAATCCGTAAAGGCGGAAATTATTTCCATAATGGGCGGACAGGAAAAAGTTACATGCGGACAGTACACCGCAACAAATCAAACAATAACTTCCCGTGTTATTGATACTAAACGCCTTAAGGCGGAACGCCCCGACATTGCAACCGAATACACGGAAGAGAAAACGACATCCCGATTCACTGTAAAGTAAACCCCCGCCCGCCTTCCGATTCCCGTACATGGTAACGGGAATCATATCATTATGAAAGGAAGTATAAAACCATGGCAAAGGAAAGGAAAGTAACCCTTAAGGAACGGCGGGAAAGCCCGCTTTATAACAACGGCTTTATATGGAACGGGAACGGAAAATTATTGGACTACGACGACACGGAAAGCCTTCTTGCGTTCCGTTATGCACAATTCAACACACGGGCGATTATCGATTGCCCGTTCCGTTCGGCGGGCTGTACAGCCGTATGCTATGCAACAAAAGGCAATCACGTTTTCCCGTCGGTAAAAGCGAGCCGTGCCCGTTCCTATGAAGAAAGCAAACGGGCGGACTTCACTGAATCCGCCGTGTTTACAATCCGCACGGAAAAGCAAAGCGGGCGATATAAGAACGCCGTTATGATAATCCGTATCCATGAATCGGGCGACTTCTACAGCGTGCAATACTTGCGGAAATGGTTGCACGCATGGGCGGATTTCAAGCCCGCCGACGGCGTGTTATTTGTGTTCTACACTAAGTCGTTCCCGTTCTTCCTTATGCTCAGTGAGGAAGAAAAAGCCCTGTTGAACATGTTACTGATGTCGGGCGTTGTTGTTATGAATCTTTCCGTTGACGATACGACGACGGCGGAACAATGGAAAGCATACGTTGAAATGCGGAACACTTTCCCGCTCGCTAATACGTACGCCGTAACGGAAAAGACGACGGCGGAAGACGACGTGTGCAATTGTGAGAATTGTGCAAAGTGTGGAGCGTGCAATAATGCACGGGGCGGGCGGAAGGTGGTAGTCATTCATTCCGCAAGCGAGGAAGACAAGAAGGTGTATCGGGCGAACAAACGGGAGCGGGCATAAGCCCGCCCCGCCCCGCATGAAAGGATGTGTACAGAATGACCGCTCAGAACGCTATAGACAACAGACAAACGGAAGACATTATATTTGTAACCTACACTTTTACGGGCGGAACATGGCACATGAAAGTGTTATATGACAGTAGGAAAACACCCTATGACATCCCGCTCGCTCTTGCGGACTACCCCGTCGAAACACAAAACATTGAAGGCGACTTGACTATCGCCGTTATATGAAAGGAAGGTATGAAACATGGAACGCTATTACCACAACAATGAAACGGACGTTATCGAGGAACTCGACATTATCCGCTCCGACTATTATGACGTTTTCGGGGATGACTATGAAACATTCGACGACTATCTCAACGCATGCATGACATGGAATAACGGGGCACTGACTCCCGTATCCGTTCGGCTCGCCGACGTAAAGCGGGAACTGAACCGAAAATTGGAACTCGCCCGCAAGTACGGATACAGTGAATATGAGGAAGAGATACTCGACCTTATGGAACAGATGAATGAACTCAGCAAGTACGCACGGGAGCGGGCATAAGCCCGCCCCGTTCCAGCTCACGACGACGATATGAAAGGAAGGTACAAACCCATGACAGCACAGGAACACATCGACTTTGCCTACAAACAGATAGCGTGGCACATTAGTCAGATTGAATGGGCACGGCTACAGATTGCATGGTGCAATGACAGGCTGAAACAGGCACGGAAAGACGATACCGAACTGAAAGCCTTTGCCATGGCTGACCGCCCCGATGATCCCATGACCGCCCGCATTTTCGGCGGGAAGTATATCGGCACGGAAACCCGTAAACTGATGAATGAGCGTGCCCGCTACTATCGGGACATCAAAAGCGGTGAGCGGTGGATTGCCAAGTATCGGAAACAAATCAGCGACTTCTCCCGCTACCTGTAAGACATCGACAGACGGCGGACGGGTGGACGGCAGCCCGCCCGTCGTAGTCGATGCCGTACGGCATCAGAACACCACACGACACGAAAGGAAGGTATCCCGCTATGACTCACCCGCTCGTCATCAATGACATTCCCGTCACCTCGTCATACACAGTGTATGACCGCGACACAGGTCACCATGTGTTCACATGGTTTGACACTGAGAAGTACGGCGACATCCCGCCCGACATCGCATTTCTTCCCGTCGATGGAATCCGCACGGAAGGCGGTATCCTGTGCATCGATACCCACACGGGAAACACCGCCCCGTGATCCGACGGCGGGCGGGGATGTCCACCAGGGCACTCCCGCCCCCGCTCCGCTCCGCAACACCGCACGACATAATGAAAGGAAGGTGTCCATATGAAGACGTATTTCGTTCAGACAAAATGTGACGGCGAGGTATCCAGCTCCGTCAAGACACTCCACGAACTCGCATCACTGTACGAACTCGACCAAGAAGCGTGCTACCTCGACGACATCGTCGCCTACGATATCAGCGACTACGACCACCCCGTGAAGGTCAACGTATACGAAACAGTAACCCCGTACCTTGAACAACGGCGATGGATGGAACAGGAATACAGGGACTACTGCGAATTGGTTAACGAATACGGGTATAACTACCCGAACGACGAACTTATCCTGTGACCGCCACCCTTCGGGAGCGGGTCGCTCCGCTCCCGTTTTCACTGTTGACATATACGTCAACTTCCTGTATAATGTTGGCATAATCTGAAAGGGGGAAAATTCCCATGGCACAGACATTCACATCAGCATCCACGAGCGTGAACCGCTCCAAACTGCCCGCCGTCTATAGGAAGGCGAGGCTGTCCCGCTCGACTCCGTTCGTCATTGACTACGGATGCGGGAAGTACACGGAACACATCGCCACCGCTCTGCATGAACAGCAGAAAATCCTCTACCCTTACGACCCCTACAATCAGCCCGATGCTGTAAACGCCCACACGATTGACTTCATCCGTTGGGCGATGAACAAACGGATTGAGGTTGACCTCATCTGCTCCAACGTGCTGAACGTCATCGACTCCGATGCCGTCGTGTCCCGCATCTGCCACGACATCGAAGAGATTGTCACGACCACGGGCGGGACGGGCTTCGTCACTGTCTACGAAGGCGACCGCTCCGGCACGGGACGGCAGACGGGTCGTGACCAATATCAGCGGAACGCTCCGCTCCGTGATTACCTTCGGTTCTTCCACAATGCCACCATCAAAAACAACATGATTATCATCAAAGGAGGAAAATGACCATGGCTACCATTAAGAACCTCACTGTCAACACTGACCGCTCCGTAACTCTGACCACCGACACAGGGGACATCCTCTCGATGTCCTCGGCCCTTGCGGGCATTCTCCGCGAGCAGTTCGTGAAGCACGACTACAGGGATGCCATCCGCAACACTGTCAATGACATGGACGGCGAGGACATCGCCGTCGGCTCGCTCGACATCACGGAAGACGAGTTCATCGGCGAGGTGTTCGCCCAGCTCGAGGATGAAATCGAATACGGCAACTATCCTTCCGAGGAAGCCGTCCGCGATGCCATCATCTACACGGCAGAGTGCTACGGCATCTGCATCGACGAGTGAAAGGGGTGACCGCCATGATGTACACCATCGAATTCAAGAACCCCGTGCTGAATACACAGGATGTCATCGGATGGAACATCACCACGGGACAGGCGGGCGTGTGGAGCGGACTCCACGGGGAGCGGGCTTACTTCCCGCTCCTCTCCGAGGTCGCCCGCTTCATGCGTATCCTTAAGGCTGAAGGCTACAACACGGCGGACATGAACGTAGTGAAAGTATGAGAGGAGTGATAAAATGATCCCCGTTCTCTTCATTAACTGTCTGCGTGAGCGGTTCGTCGATTGGATTATCGGCGGGCTGAAACTGTACGAAACCCGTACGAGGAACACACTCAAGAAACTGCTCGACACGTACCTCGGCGAGCGGATTCTGATAGCGGAAACGGGGCGGGGCGACCCGCTCGTCCGCTGTTCCGCCGTCATCGACCAGGTCATCGCCGTCTACGACCAAGCCACATGGGAAGAATACCTTCAGTTCACTTGGATACCCGTCGGCTCTGACTACGATTGGAAGGGCAGCACGAAGGTGAAGTACCTCTACCATCTGAAGGATGTCCGCCCGATTGCCAAGCCGTTCCGCCTTCCCAAGTCGTGCCGTCGGCACGGGCGGGTGTGGGCTGAATATGATTGGGGGTGTGCATTATGAATAACACTATCGACCAGGTCACTGCCTTCTTCGACACCTGTAAAGCCTATTGGCTTCGGAAGGGCGACTCCGCACGGGTCGCCACTTCCAAGGCCCTGTGGTGGGATTGCATCGAGGTATGGAACTTCGACCGCTCGTGGAACGATGCCAAACGGCAGTTCGCTTCCATGTTCGGTTATAAGGAAGGCGACCCTGTTCCCGCTCCCGAAGTTGTCGAGCGGGGCGAACGTTGGTATTGATTTCTACGTTAACTTGTGATATAATATTGGCATAACAGAGAAAGGAAGGTGTCCCCTATGGCTAAACTGACGAACGTATCCTGTGAGTACACGGGCGGTGGAATCTACGTGTTCACCGCTCTGCTCAACGATGAAGTATGGTTCACTACCGACTTCATGACCTACGACAACTACGGGTGCTACGATGCTCCGCCCGCCGTCGTGGAAGAGGACCTCCGCCCCGACGGAACTATCAACTATGACGGACATTGGAAGAACCCGTCCGCTCCGCTCCCGCAGTGGATTGAAATCGTCATGTCCCTTCGGGCTGCGGGTATGGACTTCACGGCAGACGAGGTCGAGAAACGACTCCCCGCTGACAAGTACTGCCGTGTCGGCGAGAAGAATCTTCCCGACAGCGACCCGCACACCCGCCGTCTTGAGGACTTGGCTCTCATCATCGAAACCTTTGAGGACTTCCTTGAGGAGAAGGGCATCGACATCCCGAACCCCGAACGTGACGACGACCCGTGTGGCTCTCTCATCTACGGCACAGATTACGGCATCCTGTCCGACCGCATCGAGTCACTGCTCGTTCGGCTCGGCATGATGAAAAGAGAGGAGTGATACCATGACGTACTGCATCGAGTCCTACGAGGACAGTGTCGGCATCGTCGCCGAAATCGTACAGGACAAGTACGAATCTTCCTACAGACTCCAAGTCATTCAGATGCTCGACGAGAGCCGTGGGTTGCTCGTGTTCGGCGGAACGTACGCAACCATCCCGAATGCCCGCCGTGCCATGCGTAGGCATATGAACGCTCCCATCGTCAAGACATTCGACATCCGCGACAAGAAAGGAGAACAGTAACATGGAAGACATCAGAACGTATGCCGTCGGCAACGGCGAGATTACACTGACCGCACAGGATGCGGAAGAACTGCGGATCATCCTTCAGACGGAACATCTCCGCAATGTCATCGACGAACTCATCGAGCAGAGGAAAGACTGCTTCAGTTTCCATGGCCCCCGCTCCCGCCGTCACTTCGTCGATGAGATGCTCCGTCTCAACAGTGACCTCATCGACTACGACTCCACGTACTACACGGAGATGCTCATCGAGAACATCTTCCGCGAAGCTGAAGCCAAAGGGATTGCGAGGTGATGACCATGCTTCATGCTCTTCCTCAAGCCTACCGCACGCCTGGCGGTATGTCCTGTTACACCCCGTTCCTCCGCCTTGCGGAACGTCCGCATCTGCTGATAGCCGGAGCAACAGGGAGCGGTAAGTCCGTCGCTCTGAACGGGATCATTACTTCCATTCTGATGACGGAATCCCCGTTCCACTGTCAGTTCGTTCTCATCGACCCGAAGAAGGTTGAGCTGGTTCAGTACGCTGACCTTCCGCACACTGCCCGCTACGCTTCGGAACACCCAGACATCGTCCGTGCCTTGCAGTGGGCCGTCGAGGAAACCGACCACCGTTTCACTGTCATGCAGAAGGCGGGTGTCCGTGAGTACGACGGGTCCCACCTGTACGTCATCGTGGACGAGCTGGCTGACCTCATGGTTTCCATTAAGAAGGAAACACTCCCGCTCCTTCAGCGACTCGCCCAGGTCGGGCGGGCTGCCCGTGTCCATGTCATCGCCTGTACGCAGAACGTACTCGCCGTGACTATCCCGACAGTACTGAAGTGCAACTTCTCCACTATCCTTGGACTCCGTACCTGTAACGCACAGCAATCCCGCTTCCTTATCTCATCCACAGGATGTGAGATGCTCCCCGACCCCAAGCGTGAAGGCAAAGGCTATGGCTTCATCCGCGACGGGGCTGACCTTGAGAAGATTCTCATCTACAAGTACCCCGATGCCGACACAGATGCCGTCATCAAATGGTGGACATCCTCCGCCTGTATCGCCGTCTAAAAATTATCTGTACATTTACGTTAACTTGTGGTATAATATACACGTAAGAAAAAGAAAGGAAGGTAACCCACTATGACAAAGGCTGAACTGATTGAACGCATCATTGATACTTTCAATGATATGTCGGGCGAGTGCCCGACGGACTACCTCGGCATGGATTCTCTCACGCTTGAGGAAGCGACCATGTACCTGGCTGAACGCAGAGCGGATGAGCGTTCTGCCGACCTCACCCCCGACGAATGCCTGCCGGACGAGGTGACACCCGAACTGTTCATGGAAGCAGAGAACTGCTACATCCGCATGATGAAGTTTGAAGCCAGGGTTCAGCGACTCGCTGAATGGATCACAGACAATGATTGCACATGCGAGTACGCCAACTACTACTACCCTGTCCACGACGACGCCATCGACATCGTCCCCGTCGATTACATATGGGAGAAGTTTCCCTTCAAGATGAAGGATGACATGCTCCCGAACCCGCTCGTGCTAATCGAACTCGGACAGCGGAGTCCTGAGTTCAGCCCGAACCACGAGTACTGCTGGTACGACAAGGAAAAGAACCAGCTGTACAGTTGTAACGAACCGTTCCGTGACGGTGTCCTCGACGCCAATGCCTTCGCCCGCTTTATTCTGCTCGATGCCGAAGCCTTCGGCTACATGTTCGACGACATCATTCCCGAAGATGAAATCCCGTACATTCTCGGATGCACAAAGGAGGAGTACATCAATGAGTAAGCACGTAGTGGATACCGTCATCCAGCTTGAGTTCCTCAACGTTGAAGCAGGGAAAACCACGCTCGTCACTGTCCCGGCTGAATGCGGCCGCGAGGAGTTCGCCCGCATCATCCGCAACAAACTGCACGAAGGCGGATTCGTTCTGACCGAGTGCTACATCGACCATGAATTCAGAAGGGAGGACTGACCTATGACCAGGATCGTACGCACCGACTATTACTACTACGTCTACTCCAACGACGAGGATGACATGCTGTGGTACTCCCCGTCCTCTGACGACAAGCAGAAGTGCAACCGCAACCTGCTCAATGCCATTGAGGAAGCCCGTCGTATCCTCCGCCGGAATCCTGCCGCAGACATCGAGGTCGACGCCCACTACTGCGACATGTGCGGCGAGTACGAGGACGGCGACGAAGGCACGTTCACTGTCTGCCTCGGGTGTGAACTCGACCAGGTCGAAGAGAAGATCAGGAAGGAGATGAGGAAATGAACCGTCCGTTCAAAGAATTCTACGAGGACTTCTACGGATGCACTGCGTCCATCCTCCGCCGTCCGTCCGGCGAATGCCTGTTGACCATCCGTATCCCGCAGGGTGACCTCATCCACAGCAAGACCTACCGCACCTATCGCGGAGCGAAGATTGCCCTTGGTATCTACAGCGACGGAACTGCAACACTGAAGACAAGGAAGGAGTGCTGACCATGAAGATTAAGCATTGGGCGGGCTACGGCTGCGTTACGGCCGAGCGGGTAAAGGACGGCGATTGTAAACTGCACGTCCGTGTTATCGGAAACCATGAGCAGGGATTGCGCACCAGGTGGAACGACACAGCCTATGATTGGCTGGTCCACAGGTTCGACAAATCCGCTCCCGAACGTTACGACCCGACAAAGATGGGTGTCATCATCGAGGAAGGATTCACCTCTGAGCGGAACGAGTACGGTAACTACACCGAGCAGTGTGACTACTTCTTCATCTACTGACCTTGACAGACAGGAGCTGGGTGACAGACGGCTCTTGTAGCCAGGGCCAGACCTTGGAGAAAGAGAGGACATTCCTATGGCACTGAAGAACCCGAACCTCTACCCGCAGTTCTGTGTGTATGTGTGGAAAGAAACGCAGAACGACGACGGCGAGTGGGAAGCGTACGTGTCCTGTCAGGACAAGTTCGACAACGAGCCGGATGCCTTCGCTCTGTACAAGAGCATCAGCATCGGCGACGGCATCGTCGAGGTTGACCTGGAGAAGCACACGGAGTACGACACCATTCCCATCCGCCACAAGGACACCATGAACGGTTTCTCCGAATACATCTACTGACCAACTGCCCGCCCGTGGGCATCGTACGCGGGCAGAAAGGACACTGCCGTGTCAGAAACGCAGAAGAAAATCTACCGCTATCTCCGCGATCACGGGCTTGACATCTCCATCTACGTGGATGACTTCCGCCACCAGGTCGCAGACACCATCGTTATCATCAGCATCAGCATGTGGGGCTACGGCGGATGCTATGCTGATTGGGCAACGCTCCGGCAGATCCTGTCCGAACCCGATTGCCCCGTCGTCATGGAGTCCATCGAACCCGACGAGCGCAAACGCAAGTTTGCTTTCGACCGCCTTATTTGGAGAGGAGAATGATTATGGAAAAGTATCAGAAGGATACCCTGCTCCAGTCCCTTGAGGTCATGGAGAAACACATCGCCGAGATGAAGGACACCATCGCATCGTATGCCAATGACCCACAGTTCTGTTATTCCACATGCACCGCCATCTCCACGTACGCATCCCAGCTTGCGGGAAACGTACAGGAACGCCGTGGCTTCTGCTATGCCCTGTCCATCCTCGGATACCGCGTCGAGTGGGACGGCGACCATGCCGTCGATATCGTGGAGGTGAAGTGACATGACCGAGCAGAAGAAAAAGATTGACTCCGTGGCTGATGCCGTCTACTATTACATGGTAGAGCTGCAGAGCCAGGTCGAGATCCTCCGCGACATCGGCCTTGACAAGGAATGCGAGGAACTCCGCTCCATCACAGACGAACTGAATCGGTTCGGCATCAGTCTTCTGAACCGCAAAGGCAAACGTCGCCGGTCCTGACCTCGGCAGACGGGCGGTCAAACCCAGGCTGACCGCTCGTAGCCGATGCCAAGCCATAGCATCGGGTTTACTTCCTTTCTTTCGCCCGCTCCCATAGCCGGGGAGCGGGTCTTTTTTTATGCCTTTCTTTATGCACATCTTGCCGTCCCGCTCCGTGCATAACCGCTCCATTCATGCATTTTTACAAGCGCATAACACCGCATAAACGCTATGTTTTACGCAGCTTTTATGCAAAATCAAACGGGCCGTGCATCACCTGGCGAGGATATACCACGGGCCGTACGTTAACTCTTCGTAAAACTATTGTTTTACGAAGAGTTGCTTCGCACTCCACCCGCTGACCGCCATTCCGCTCCGCAAGTTCTGCATATCCGCCTGTATCGGATGAATACACCGCTCTTCTTCGGATCAGCACCAGGTCGCTCCGCTTCCCGCTCGGCTCGTTTCCAAGGCAAAAGCAACGTCAGGCGTCGAATACTATATATATTATTATATTTCCGTATAAGTAGTATATATATATTATGACAAAAGAAACAGGCACAGGTATTATCCCGTGCCTGTTATGTGTCACTCGTCGCTCTCATCCGGCACGGCTTCGATGAGTCGCTGCCGTGCGGTGTCTGTGTCCATTCCCTGTAGCGGGTTGTTCGGTGTCACGACCACGTCCGCTATGTCCTTGTAGTTAAACCAGTTCTTCGACAGGAAGATACCCGATGCGGGATTTATCTTTCCGTTCAGCATAAAATCTGCCCACATTTCCTCGATAAATGCTACAGCTTTTTTAACAATGTCAGAGTGTGTGCTATTCCTATACTCCCCATTTCTCCATGTACTCAGCGTTTCCCGTGTTATTCCAAGCCAATTACACATACCTACTATCTGAGGTTTGCGGTCGTTCTCAACGCAGTGTTGGAAGTACTCGCCTATCCTTTGCTTGACCTGTTCTGGGTCAGAGATATCGATAGGCGGGAGATCCCATGCGACGAGTGCGAAGCGAACGTAGCGTGCGTTGTCGCCAGGTTCACCGCTATCAGCAGTAAGATCTTTCATCCAATCCGAGCCTCGGTTGCGTTTCTTTTTAACGATTTGAGTTGCCTGTTCATCGGTGAGGTCAGTGTTTTTCTTCGGCATATTGAATCACTCCTTTAAGGTTGTTCCATGGTAGGTTAACGTAGAGCTGGGATGCCGATGCGAATAGAGGTTTGGCATCAGCGAGGTAGTGGGTGATACGTGGGTTATCGCACGGTTCGGAAACATAGGAAGCGGAGAAGCGGGACGGAAGGGGCATCACAGGGTGGCAGAGGAAGTTAAGGGCATCCTGTTCAAGGTGTTCGTACTTGGTAGAGTTGATAGCGTCGATTACTGTGGCATCCAATCCGTCGGTACGGAACTTAGCGAGGTTCATAAGCATGACGCCAGCGTTATAGTACGGGTGGGTGGTATGGTTGTTATTACGTGTTTCCTCGACGGCGGCGAAGTAGTATTGGGAGATATCGTAGTGCCAGAGGTCTTCGACGGAATCGGACACGATGGTATCGGGGTCGAGCCACAGTACGCGATCCACGTAGGTGGGAAGGATGCGGGTAAGGGCGGCACGAAGGGTGGTCATAACGCCGTACCAGTGCATGATGTTAGGGCCGGCGGGGTTAAAGATTGTTTGGCGGGACACGTTGATGCACTGAAACACAGGGGGAAGGCCTTCAGCAATCTCGTCGTTGTCCACGAGAAGGAAGACTTTGTCCACAATATTGTGGGCAAGGAAGGACTTTGCAGAGGTCAGCATCATGTCCTGTACCCTGTGGTCAGCTGCGTATACGACGTAGCGGGACGGTGGGTCGGTATGCGTAAGCCAATACTGCACGACGGGGAAGTCATCCCATCGTTCAAAGCCAGCGAAGTGGCGGACTCTGTGTCGTTCTGCGTGGCCGGTGATATCAAAGCCAGGCACGGTGACGTTGTACTCCGGCGGGAGCGGGTCAAATCTGTTCATGCAGATGAGGTTGAAGGCATCCTGTTCGGGGTACGGGTGGTAGGTAGTGTTAAGTTCGGAGATAATGAGGTCATCCTTGCCTTTATCCCGAAGGCGGGCGAGGTTAAGAAGGACAATGCCGAAGTTAGCGTAGGGGCGTTGGCGAAGGCGAGAGCCTTCGGGTTCGATGACGGCTGCGTAGTAGGCGTGGGAGAGGTCGTAAGTCCAGAGGTCGTCAAGGGAATCGCAGACGATAGTGTCAACGTCGAGGATGAGTGCCCGTTCCGCATCGGGAAATATCTTGGTAAGGGCGGTCTTTAAGAGGATCATGTAGGTATACTTTGTGCGGTAGCACGGCCCCGTAGGCGGGAAGAATGTCTGTCCTGTAACGTTGACACAGGTGACGTTTGCGGGGGTAGCGTACGGGAGAGAGTCGTCCTCGATAAAGAGGTAGACATGTACGTCAGGGTTATAGGCGAGAAGGGAGTTATAGGCGGCTTTAAGCACGGGATAGAGCTTGCGAGTAGAGAAGTATGTGACTATCTTCTCGCCCGGCTTGGTGTGGATAAGCGGGTTTGCCATAAGCATCATCCTTTCAGTTCGTCGATAAGTTTACAGAGTCGTTCGCAGGCGTGCCCGTCACACTTGTCAGCAACGAGGTCGCGGGTTCGTTTCTCTATCGGGGAGAGCGTGTGTGAGATGCGTGCGAGGTGGAGCATCCCGTCCTCTGTCGTGCAGTATCGTGGCGAGTACTGGCGGGGGTAGTTAAGGCACATTCCCCGCAAGCGGGTATAGCCTAGGGATTTCTCAAACAGCACGCAAGGCTTGCCAAGAAGGAAGCCGTCAAACATGATTGAGGAATAGTCAGTGATAACAACGTCGCAATCGATGAGGTACGGGATTGAAGGTTCAGTATTTGGGATCTGGATAATATGTTTGTATGTCTTGTCGAGTATGTTCGGTGTGTCGGGATGGTACTTTACTGCGAGTATCTCGCCATCCGTGAGCTGCGTGTCGATGTAGTCATAGTCAACATCGTGGAGCGGTGTCTCTCCGATATCGCGGAAGGTCGGCACGTACAGGTACGACCTTTTGTCTGCCAGGGCAGTATGCCCGTCACCCTTGTGCTTCCCGACATAGGCATCCGTGTAAGGAAGCCCGTAAGGAAGGATGTTACGCTTGGGAACGTAGGTACAGCGGTGGTATATCCCGATGACACCCGACCCCGCCGCAATGACGTAGGATATCCGCTCGTGAAAGTTCACCCCGATGTATGCGTTGGGCTGGTCATGCCCGATGTTTTTACCGCCGTGGATAGCGTGCCATATCATGATGCACTTGCCTGGTGTCACGGCGGGAAAGATATCTGTCACCATGAGGTCATACTTACCCGACGTGGCTTCCCGTTCAAAGTTCGGGTCGCGGGTACAGATGAAAACCTTCTCGCCGTGGTAGGCTTCAAAGATGGCGCGGATGTTATCCGCTCGGTTGTATGAGCGGAAGCTGGCGAATAACACAGGCTTACTCATGCAACGACTCCTGCCTTTCCATCACAGTATCCCATGACATTCGCCGATACTGTTGCCAAAGCGAAGACTTCCATAATGGTTTATCTGACGCATAGTGTTTGATTCGTATTCTGTCTGTTGGGAAGTCTGGACTGATTGCTGGCATAACATTATATTCATGTGGCAACGGCACAATCATTTCATGGCAAAGGATGTTTATTGCGTCCTGATCCGGGTATTCGTATAAAGAAGAGGTTACTTCCTTTATCAGTGACTCATCCATGCCAGACGATGTCATCTCGCGAATGTTCATGTACATCACGCCGCTGTTGTAATACGGGCGAATCGGATAGCTTGGTCTTGCGTTGTCTGATTTGATGGCTGAAATTCCGGAAGACAACAGTTTAAATCCGTTCAGATATTCAATCGTAATCTCATTAACGTCTTCCGCTACCATTGCAAATAGTTTTCCTGTAAGATCCGTGTTGAATACTTCAGAGATATCACCGAGAACAAGCGTATCCGTGTCAAGATAAAGCGCTGTGTCTATGCCTGGCAGAATTTTACCGATTACGAACCGCATGTTTGCCATGTATGTCCAAGTACTGTTGTTAAATGGAAACCACTTTTGGTCTGATACATTTATGCACTCAACGAATGACGGGAGATATTCAGGAAAAACATCGTCCTCGATAAAGAAATAAATTTTGTCTATATTGTTGTGACATAAGGCAGACTTTGCAGCGACAGCCATGGTATTGTAGATATTTCTTGTCCCGCAATAAACAATTATCTTATCCATGCAGGTCACCCTGTCGTTTCATGATTTCTTCCCATGTCATATTGTAAAATTTCTTCACAGGACCAAAGTGTTTCCAATACTTAATGCCTGCATAGTGAAGAATGCGGTCACGTTCCGCCTCGCCCGTAATGTGTGAGTACACTGTGACATTGTAGTCATTTGGGAGCTGGTAGATATGCCCCTTGCAAAGCGTGTTGAATGCATCCTGTTCCGGGCAACAGTAGTGGTCTGTATTAATTGACTCAATCAACCTGTCACCCATTCCGTCGTCACGCAGTTTTTTGAGATTCATCATGATTACGCCGAAGTTGGCATACATATCATTTGCGTTTTCCTTGACCCTTGCCTGTTCTGCAACACCTGCAAAGTAATAACCGTCCAGGTTGATGTCCCAAAGATCACTGACATTCTCCGTAATAACAACGTCGATATCAAGCGAAAGCACCTTGTCATATTCGGGGAACATCAATGGATATGCCGTACGCATCATGCACATGTACGTCCAGCAGTTTTCATAGTTTGGCCCATGCTTGTCAAACAATCCTGTTTCACTGACATTCCTGCACTCGATAATATCAGGTATCTCATACGGGAACGTGTCATCCTCAATCAGAAAGTACACTTTATCAACTGGAGTTGTAGCAAGCAGGGACTTCACGGACGCGATCATGCTGACATAGGTTTCCTTTGTACCGCAGTAGACAACAACACGCTTGTCTTTATCTGGCCGATCATCTTTTGTTTCA
>Ga0310786_10005522_pt1 | contig 17119 bp, 16 predicted proteins | sample AusTroGonzalo_MG_FD_203881 | JGI IMG/M metagenome (GOLD analysis project Ga0310786, IMG submission 203881) | Bovine rumen microbial communities from tropical cattle in Woodstock, Queensland, Australia - Gonzalo_03 (v2) (version 2) | ecosystem: Host-associated > Mammals > Digestive system >... | reverse complement strand
GTTGCACTGTGGATGAAATCGCTAAAGCCCTGATGATCCGGGCGATTACAGTACTCGTCCACAAGGTTTTCCGGCTTCTTGATCATGAAGGCCATCCTAGACGGATCCGTAAAAGCCGCCGCCTGATCCAGCCGTAAATGGCAGTCGCAAATGATCTTCTCGTTTTGCGAGAGTCTCATGAGATCCAGCAAGATAAAGTCCAGCTGCTCCCGCGTGTTCTGCAAAAGCCACTCTTTGTACTCTTCAACGCTCCTTCCAAAGAACTCATCCGCATTCTTGAAATTCTTGTTCATGGCGGGCTGTGACGCGGGATCCGACATGCGCTGATGCTCCTCAAAGCGCTCATCAATGTCATACACGGGAATCCCATATTTCTTCCCAAGCGCGCGGGATACCGTCGTCTTTCCGCCGCAGGGCGTCCCTGAAATAAAGTATACGTTCTTCAAATATTGTTTGATTATATTGTCCTGAAATATCATGATTGTTCTCCTTTATGATAAATTGTTTCGTTGTTTCGGAAACCATTTATCAACGGCTTCCGCGATCAGATATTTCTAAGTCTCAAAAACATCACCATGTTTTTCACCTCTTCTAACAAAAAATTTTTAAACAGACCAGATGCCATCAACGTTTCACCAAGTCACGGCATTTCATCTCTAACTCAGCATTTGATAAAACCACGGCATCCCATCTCCGACATTTCGCAAAAACCTAAGGATTTATAAAATGCGATCGTCTTGGGCGTATTGTCCGTAACCAGTTCTATTTGTCTTACGTTTTGATATCTCTTCAAAACCGCCCTCAGCAGTGCCGTTCCGATCCCTTGCCCCTGTCTCTCCGGTAAAACCAAGATATCCTGGACAAAAACGATCGTTGCGCCATCACCCACGGTTCTGATGATGCCAACTAATTCCTCGCCTTCATATGCACCTAGCGTCAGCATGGAATTCTGAAATCCCTCTCTTAACGTTGCAACGTGAACCGTATACGCCGTCCAGCCAACCGCTTTATAAAGCCGAAGAATCTCTTCCTCGTTGTATTGCTTATACTCTCTAATTTCCATCTACTCACTTCCCATCCCATGATCATCAACCATCATACTTCCTGATCCATGATCACAATCTACTGCTTGACTTCCTGCAAATGCCTTGCGTCCACCATGACTTCCACGATGGGCATGGACAAGACGCCGGGCCTTGGATCAAACTGAAGGACCGTGATCGCGGTATGACGGATGTGTCCTAAAACTACACACATATGCGGGAACGGTATGTTCAAAACCCTTGAAAGAAGCGCCGTGGAGGAACCGCCGTGGCTGAATAAAACAATGGTCTTCTCCCTGTCATCCTCGTTGGTGCAGCGGTAGTAAAGCCCCTCCCTCTGATAGCCAAGGGTTGCCAGCCATTCATCGGTTCCCGCCATGACGTGATCCGCATCCACGGTTGCCATGTTCTCCTTGAACTGCGGATATTCCCGCCAATCGGGGCTCTGAAGATCCTCTCCCTGATGAACCAGCTCTAATGCGCCAAGCCAAGGATTGCCGCTCTGATACAGCGCATCCGCCTTTCCAAAGCGCAGCTCCTGCATAAAATCCAAAACATGCATGGGCCCGATCCCGGAGCGATCGATAAACGCCTGGGCAGTCTGCTTTGCGCGTCCAAGGCACGATGCATAGACCTCCTCGATCCCTTCCTCCATCAGCCTCTCCGCTACCACCTTCGCCTGCTTACGTCCAAGCTCCGTCAGACAGTCCAGTTCATAATTCGGATCCCCATGTCGCACTAAAATCAGTTTCATCCCTTCTGCCTCCAATCATTGTTCGTTTTTCTAAAACCCTTTATACAAAGCCCTTTCCACACCAGCTAAGAAAGGTCTTATACCCCAGTTTCCCATACCATCCCGTCTCATAGGTATAATGAACGTAGCTTTGATCATATAACTCATCCCGAAGGATCTTTGTGACGTTCTTTACCATTGTCAGACCGATCCCCCTGTCGCGATATTCCGGCACCGTTCCAACACATCCGGGCCCGCCGATCTTCCAGACCTGCCCATTTACTTCATGCGCGCCGAAATCCTCGATCAAACAAAAGCTGGCGATCTTTCCATCCACAAAGCCACAATATACGCGGGATTTTTCCCCGAAAAAGTTCACCCAATGAGGCACTACCTTCTCCACGGCCCGCCGAAGCTCCTCCAGATCACCGTCATAATATCCAAAGGTAACGTTCTCAGGGAATGCCTTTTCATAACGCTTCTCATCAAACTCCTGAAGCCGTAAGAACATTTCCGAAGCTGGCTCGTCCTCCGAAACCCTTTGCACGTATTCGCGTTCAAAATACCCGGGATTCATCTCAAGGAAAAGCGCTTCATACTGCTCCTTCGTCACAAGATCACTCCTTAAGATCGAATAATACGCCGTGTCATGAATTCCCAGCTTATTCCTCTTAGAAGCTCTAAGCACGCCGTCAAAATGCATGCCGGCCTTTTGCATCACGCGCCCTGACTTCTCATTCCGAACGTCATGGGTCGCAATAATGCGGTTTAGGTCTTTCTCCCCTTCAAACAAGTAATCAATGACTGCCCTTAAGGCCTCCGGCATGATGCCTCGTCCCCAAAACTCCTTGCCCAGGCAATACCCAATCTCATAAGTAAGCGTTCTTTCATCCTGCTCTACCACCGCAATGTTTCCAATGACGCGGTTCTCAGCTTTAAGGGTAATGCCCCAGTTATAGGTATTGCCATCGTCATAATAGGAAACCCATTCCGTCAAGATTTCCCGCGTAACTTCGGCGCTCTCGTGCCTCGGCCATGGCATAAATTTTGTCACCTCGGGGTCCCCCGTCCAATTCTGGTACGTGTCCTCGGCATCCGAGACCACGTACCTTCGAAGGATCAGGCGCTCCGTCTCAATCATCTTTGTTCCGATCAAATTCATTCTCCTTCCAACAACACTCCCGCGTGTTTCAAATAAGCCACTTTCCATCGACTCATTCCTGGGCAATTAATCCCTCTGGCGTCAGCCGATAGATCTTGTCGCACGTTTCCGATAAATACTTACGGTCATGGGACACGCTGATGATGGCACCAGGGAATTCCTTCAGCATCCTGCGGATCACGGGACCCGACAGGGGCGAGAAATTTCGGGTTGGCTCATCTAAGATCAGTACGTTTGCCCCCGACATGCTAAGCTTTAACAATAGTACCTTTGCCTTCTGCCCGCCGGAGAGCTCCCGGATGGGATGCTCCATCTCGTCCGCAGTATATTTCAGGGATCCCAGATAGGTGCGGATCCTCGTCCGCTCCTCCTTTTCACCCGTCTGATCCAGAAAATCCACCGGCGTCTCATCCATGTCTAGGAGCGCTTCATAATTCTGGGGCATATACTCGGCGTGAATGTCCTGCCGCTCCAAAAGCTCCTTCGCGATTTCTGACAGCAGTGTCGTCTTTCCACAACCGTTCGTTCCGAAGATCCCGATCTTCTCTGACCCGCGAATCTTCAGTTCCAGATCCTTTGCCAGGCTCCTGCTTTTATCCGCTGCCAGCAGCTGTGCGCTCTCATACTGTAGTACCCATTTTCCAGCCGGAATCTCACTGTTTTTATCCCCAAGCTTAAAGAAAATGGCTTCCTCCTGCTCGGGCATCTCCGTCATGTTCTCATCCATTCTCTCAAAACGCTTTCCCATGGACTTAACAAAATGCATTTTGTCCTTTAGGTTTTTCCCAACGGCTGGCGCTTGTCTGGAAACAGCCCCCTGTGCATGCTCGACTTGCTGCAGCAGCCTACGATATTTGGCTTCGCGGATTTCCTTTTCTTTTCGATCCGTGATCGCCATCTGCTCCTGCTTTTCAAAATTATGCAGACGCTCCTCCACGTATTGCCGATAGGGTACGTTTGCCACGGTGTGACGACATTTCGTCTTCCGGCGGATCTGCTCAAAATGGATCACGCGGTTGGCAGTATGCTCGATCAGCGTCTCATCATGTGAGATGAAAAGCACTGCATGCTTCCATTCATTTATCAGGCTCTCCATGAGCTCCAGCGTCTCAATGTCAATGTCGTTGGAAGGCTCATCCAAGAGCAATATCGACGGCCTTTCCATCAGGATGCGCATCATCTGCGCCTTCACCCGCTCGCCGCCGGAGAGGGTTCTCATCGGCTGCTCCCGATAGTAAAACTCTGGCTCCACGCCGAAATCCTTCGCCATTTTGGAGAGATCCTTTGGCGTCTGATCTAGAAATTCCGAACTTTCCATAAAGTATTCGCACACGGTTTTCGGCTTTTCCCCCTCAGGGAGTTCCTGCGGGAGATACCCCAGCTTTTCGCCTCCAAGGGCCTTTTCGCCGGTTGCCTCGACGTAATCCTCCACGAGCGCCGGATCATAGATCCATTTCATCAGCGTGGATTTTCCATTTCCCTCTTCGCCGATCATCACGGCCTTGTCCCCGTCATTTAAGACGAGAGAAAAATCTTCCAGGATCGTTCTAAGATCCTTTTTATGTGTTAACGTTACGTTTTTAATCTGAAACATAAGCCCACCCCCTTTCAGATAAAAAAACAAGCAATCAGGATGGCGTTATTTCTTTTCTTCTAAATAGGTAATTTCCATATCCTTCTCTTGATAATGGAAACCAACCAATCGATTTCCGCACCAAATGGCTTCAAACGTCAACTCGCCCTTTGATGCCTTCTCAAAATAATCCCGAAGCGTTTTCTCTTCCGCTTTCTCATCCTCTTTATAATTCAAAACATTCTTCATCAGATACCTGCGATAAAGCGGAAGCAATAATTCTACCGCACGTTCTTCCTTCTTCGGAATCGGGAAATACTGGTAAAGAACCTTGCAATACTCCGTCTCCTTCTCATCAAAGTAGAACGTCGGGAAATCGCAGGGCCGCCCCGTATTCTGAAATCCCATTTTTTCGTGAAGTTTTATGGAATTTCCGTTGTCTGAATGAACAGAGGATCTGATGCGCTCTGCCGCCTCAAATTCCATGACGGCGTCGATGGTTTTCTCATACATGTGAGTTGCAATTCCCTGCCTCCGATAGGCCTTTCTTACGTGCACGTCTCCAATATACCATTCCGTCGCCAGCAAGGGATTGCGAAGGCATCTCAAATATCCCACGACTATTTTCTCTTGCCAGACAATCACTTCAAACCACTTTACTGCATGTTCTTTCTCAAACCAGTCGCAAAAATGAACCTGCTCCCTGGCATTTTCTTCTCCAAGCCCCTTCACTTCCATGAAAAAATTCGTCAATGCATCTTCCGTTTTCTTGGTCATGTTTAAGTGAGAATCCTTGATTTTGCATCGATAACCATTTCCTGCCATGGTTTCGCCTCCCATTTCTCCCCCTGAAATTGGCATGCGCAACTGTTTCCCTCACTGTTCGCGCAAAAAAAGCCCTAATACCTTCCGGTATTAGGGCAATCATCGCGACTCGTCATCCATATGAATATGCCATATGAAACTAATCCTGCCGTCTCTAACACTCGCTTCTCCAGGAGGTAATTACGTTACTATGCGATTTGTCAAATTGCTCACGAACGCGAATGAACATTTTTATACCTCCTTTCCCGCCTTTCGGCGATGCACGGTTTACAGTAACAGTGTCAGCGAACTCGCACTGACACAATTAGATTATACAAACAGTTTCCATGCTTGTCAATCGTTTTATTAAATATTTTCAGACAATTGCGTAAACTCAATCGCTGTAATTGGTGTCACAGTTGACGTTCACCATAAATTCGGGATAGGTCTGCTCCACTTCCTTCTTTATGGTCTCAGCCATGCCAAGCTTGTCGACGACGCTGAAATCCAGCGTTGCGTCGAAGGAAAGCTTCTTGCCCTCCAAGTCAATAAAAACGCCATGGCAGTTCACAACGCCCTCATGGCTGACGCAAATTTCCCGGATCTTTTCCCGCATGCTGATCACTTCCTGATTGTCCTGCTCCACTGCATAGATCCCGACGGTCACAAACACGTGGAATTTCTCCAGAACCGCCGCCTGAACCTTTTGCGTCAGCAGATGCAGCTGGGTAGCAGTCACGTTTCCGTTTACCTCAATGTGTAAGCTGCCGATGGCAGAATCAGGGCCATAATTATGCAGGATCAGGTCATAGGTTCCAAGAACGCCGGGGATGGCATTTACCGTCTGCTTGATCTCGCTCGTGATGGCACTGTCCGGCTTTTTCCCGATGACGTGGCTAATGGCTTCCAGCAGCATCTCAATGCCCGCCTTCACGATAAAGGCTGAAATGATGGCACCGATAATGCCGTCCACGGAGTACTTCAGAAAGAAGGTAATGGCTGCACCAACCAAAGTGGAAGCCGAAATGATGGCGTCAAAGCTGGCATCTGCCCCGGAGGCGATCAGTGCGTCTGAAGCATATTTCTCTCCCTGCCCCTTTACGTAGCGCCCTAAGAGGAGCTTCGTCACCACGGAGGTACAGATGATGATCACCGTCACGAGGGTGTAGTCAGGCATGGTGGGGGAAATGATCTTTTTCACGGATTCCACCAGGGACGCAGCGCCTGCGGTGAACACGATGAGCGCAATGAGAATAGTGCTGAAATACTCGATCCGCCCGTAGCCATAGGGATGCTTGTCATCTGGCTTTTTCTTCGCAAGTTTAATTCCAAGAATGGTGATGACGGAGCTAAAGACGTCCGTCAAGTTATTTACGGCATCCAAAACGATGGAGATGGATCCCGCGATCAGACCAGCCCCCGCCTTAAACGACGCCAGCAGAACGTTCGCACAGATGCCGATCACGCTTGTCCTCGTGATGGCTTTTTCACGAATTTTTTGATCTGCGATCTTTCCCATGTTCTTCCTCCTCTTCCTTATAAAGCGATCGTGCGAAGTCTAGGCCATACGTGGGCCAGGGCCCGAAACAGGATCCCTCCCAGCATGCCGCCCAGAAAATTTAAGATAAAATCATCCACGTCCACCTGACGCCCAATAAAAAGCTGGGTGCACTCGATCAAAATGGGGAGCATGGCGCAAAACCACGTGAGGCGAATCAGATGGCGGTTCTTTTTCCAAAGCAGCGCCAAACCAAAGCCCCAGGGCACAAACATCAGGATATTGCCAAAAACGTTGATGCCAAAGAGATCCTCGTGGACGCCAAAAACCCGGTAATAGTTCCGGATCGTGTGAAAGGGCTCCAGATTCATGCCCTCCCCCAACTCCAGACGGCGCTTTGCGATCCGCAGCATCACCTCCGGAGAATGGTATTCTCCCTGCCAGACAAAGACCAAAAGTGCCATCATAAAAACAGCAAACAAGCCCAGAAAAAACTCTCTGAGCTTATTATATTTTAGTTTCACTTTTTTCACGCCGGACTTTGCCCCAAGCCTTCTTGCCCTGCGGCGCAGGAGAAGAATCCTGAGCAGTACGTAGATCGGGATGCCCGCGATCATCAGCCGGATCAGGTCAATCACGTAATTGGTCAAATCAAGCCCCTATTCTTCCTCTTTCCAGCTCAGCCTGTGCAATTCGCCCGACTGTTGCAGTCCCTGAAAACCATTTTGCCGAAGCGCCTCATACAAAACGATGGCAACGGAATTCGAGAGATTTAAGGAACGGATCGTCGGTGCCATGGGAATGCGAATGCAGTTCTCCCGGTTTTCCACCAGAATTTCCTCCGGGATCCCCGCACTCTCTTTCCCAAACATCAGGTAATCCTCCGGCCCGATCGACACGTCCGTATAGGATTTTTCCGCCTTCGTGGTACAATACCAGATTTTTGAACCCGGGTGCGCCTCAAGGTCCTCCTTGATGGCCTCCAAAAAGGTTGCGTAATTCATGTGGCGATAGACCTCAAGATGCTCCCAATAGTCCATGCCCGCCCGCTTAATCTCCTTTTCATTCAGGTGAAATCCCAGTGGTTCAATGAGGTGCAGCGCCGTGTTGGTCGCAACGCAGGTTCGTCCGATATTTCCCGTGTTCGCCGGAATTTCCGGCTGATGTAATACTATTTTCATGTTTAATTTGCCTTCTCCGCGCGCAGTTTCGTAATGAAATGCTCCAGCTTTCCGATGGCGAGCTTTAACTTCTCAAGGGAGTAAGCGTAGGAGATTCGAAGGAATCCCTCGCCGCAGTCGCCAAATGCCGTTCCGGGCACCACTGCAACCTTCTCCTCCTCGAGGAATCTCGTCGCGAATTCATCGCTGGTCATGCCAAATTCCTTGATGCAGGGGAAGATGTAGAAGGCTCCAAAGGGCTCAAAGCACTCCAGGCCCATCTCCTTAAAGGCATTGATGAGGAATCTTCTTCTCTGATTGTAGGACTCGCGCATCATTGCCACGTCCGCGTCCCCGTTCTTTAAAGCCTCCACGGCAGCATACTGGCTGGTGGTGGGTGCGCACATGATGGCGAACTGATGGATCTTAGTCATCTGCCTGATGATGGCCTCGGGGCCGCAGGCATATCCCAGTCTCCAACCCGTCATGGCGTAAGCCTTGGAGAAACCATTGATGAGAATGGTTCTCTCCTGCATGCCCGGCAGGCTTGCGATGGATACGTGCTTTCCCTTATAGGTCAGCTCTGCATAGATTTCATCAGACATGACGTAAATGTCATGTTTTCTCACAACCTCAGCGATCGCCTCGAGATCAGACTTCTCCATGATGGCGCCGGTGGGGTTATTGGGGAAGGGCAGGATCAAGATCTTCGTCTTCTCCGTGATGGCTTCCTCTAGCTCCGCAGCGGTCAGGCGGAATTCGTTCTCAGCCTTTAAGTTGATGATCACGGGCTTTGCGCCGGCCAAAATGGCGCAGGGCTCGTAGGATACGTAGGAGGGCTGGGGGATCAGCACTTCATCCCCGGGATTGATCATGGCACGCAGTCCGATGTCAATGGCCTCGGAACCACCCACTGTCACGATCACTTCCTTCATGGGATCGTAGGTGAGGTTCTGGCTGCGCTTTAAGTAATTGCAGATCTCAACGCGAAGCTCCTTCAGTCCGGAGTTGGACGTATAGAAGGTTTTTCCCTTCTCCAGCGAGTAAATGCCTTCCTCGCGCACGTGCCAGGGCGTGTCAAAGTCCGGCTCGCCAACGCCAAGGGAGATGGCATCCTTCATCTCGCTGACAATGTCAAAAAATTTACGAATGCCCGAGGGCTTGATCTGTACAATGGTATCTGATAACGGATTTCTCATGGCGTGATCATCTCTCTTTCGTCTTCTTTTTTCGTGCCGATAATGGTGCCGTGATCCTTATACTTCTTTAAGATGAAATGAGTGGTGGTGCTCAGCACCGTGTCCATGGTGGCAAGCTTGTCGGACACGAAGGAGCTCACCTCGCGAAGGGTCTTCCCCTCCAGGATCACCATCAGGTCAAAACCGCCGGAGAGAAGATACAGGCTTCTCACCTCAGGATAATTATAGATTCTCTCGGCAATGGTATCAAAACCCTGGCCTCTCTGGGGCGTCACGCGCACCTCGATCAGTGCGGTTACCTTCTCAATGGAGGTTTTCTCCCAGTTGATCAGGGTGTGGTACGCGCAGATGGTACCGTCCTTCTCCATCTCCTCCATGGCGTTTACCACGTCGATCTCCTCCGCACCAACTAATACCGCCAACTCCTTTAAATCAATCCGGCTATTCTTTTCAATCAATTTTAATAATTCTTCCCTTAATTTCTCATTTCTCTGCTCGCTCATGCTCGGTACTCCTTCCCGTCATTTTATGATTGTTTGTTTCATGCGTTCCGCAATGGGATCTGCTCCCCTGGGCCTGTCTAGATAACGAACCTCCTCGCCGTTTTGCACGATGCGATCCTGTCCATCCGTGAGTCTTCCGACCACCGCCGCCGGGATTCCTGCCAGCTCTAAGGCCTGCACCATCCCTTCACCGTCCGCCGCAGTGATCAAAAGGCTTCCGCCGCTTCGCATTTCATAAGGGTTGACCCCACAGACCTCGCAGACCTCCACGGTCTCCTGGCGGATCGGGATCTTTTTCAGATCCACCGTAAGGCCCAGGCCCGCGCCCTCGGCTAACTCCCACAGGCCTCCAAAAACGCCTCCCTGGGAGAGGTCATGCATGGCCATGGCACCGTTTTCCGCCGCGATCTTTGCTTCCGCTACGACGGACAAATGCCCTCCGAAGCCTGCCGCTTCCTCCACAAGATATGCAGGATAGCGCTCTCGCAGCTTCTCGTCAAAGGCCTTTGCCAAGATGGCCGTGCCCTCCAGGCCGATCCATTTTGTGATCACGAGCTCCTGGCCAGCCTTCGCCATGCTTAAATCATGAATTTTACCCGCTTCCGCGGCGCCCACTGCCGTCACCGTGACGATGGGGGCCGTTACGTAAGAAGTGACGTTCACGTCACCTCCGGCGATCTCCATTCCGTTTTGAACGCAGGCTTCCGTAAGCTTTGCCATCAGTTCCTTCACTTCAGGCTCTTCGGCACTCTCAGGAAGCATGATGCTAATCTGGGCAGATGCGGGACGCGCTCCCGCTGCCGCGAGATTGTTGACACATTTTTGCACCAACGCGGCAGGGCATTCCGCATCTGCCTTGCCCGCGACTGCAGCCTCCTGGGCACACCACGCAAGGATCTGCCCGTCTGAAGCCGCAAAAAAAGCGCAGTCCGACCCTATGGCTGCGCCTTTCGTATTCTCTAACGTCTTCCCTGAGACAGGATGGCTGATGCGATGATTACCCGTATGCACTTGTTTTAATACGGAGCGCTTCAGCGCACTCTCTGGGAGCTTTCCTGTCTTCATGTCCAAACGTCCTTTGCCTTGTTTATTCCGTCGGCTGCGTCAGCAGTCCGATCACGACCTTCACGTGCTCAAGGTCATAAGTGCCGATCGCCGCCATGATCTCCTCGTATTTCCAGGCTTCATCCGTGGCGACTCCCACCACTGCACTTCTCGGGGAAACGTTGTACTTACTGTTGTTGACAACCTCGCGGCTAACCTCCTTGCCGTTCTCCATCACGATCTTCCAAAGTCTGGCCTTGTAACCGACGTGTGCCGCCTCCGTAGATACGTACCCCAGGGGTTTGGAAGGATCCGCCGTGATCAGGTCAATGGTAGGCTCGTTCTTTTCCAGAATCTCGCTCTCATACCGGATTGACCTTCCCTCAGGCCTCGTCTCCTTGCCGTATATGTTAAAAGTTATTTTCTTATTCTTGACGTATCCCTCGATATAAATGGGATAACCCGTGTTGTTGATAAACTTAAAGTCCTTGCCCGCGCCCTCTGCGATGGCCGCGTCCGCGGAAGCTTCCACGTAAGTGACGATCATGGAGTGAGGACTTCTGTCCGTCACCGCAAGCTCCGCCAAGAGAACTGCGTTGTAAAGCGTGCTGGACACTTGGCAGATTCCGCCGCCCATGCTCTGTACCACCTTGCCGTTCAGATAAGCGCCCGCCATGGAATAACCGTTCGCCGCCGTAAAGGGCGAAACCGTGTCCGTAGCTGAAAACTCTTCTCCGGGATAGAGGAGGGTTCCGTTGATCTTACTGCACCCGTTTGCCACGTTGCCGCTTCGGTTCCCGTTGGAGGTGGAATAATCCGTGGTAAAGCTGCCCAGCAGATCCGTCACCTGCGCCAAATCCTGCGCAGTTCCCCTAGGTCTCTCTTCCATGACGTTCAGGGCGATCCTGCAATCATTTCCATCCCAGGCAGTCTCTAAGTACTCGTAGACCACGTCGATGGAGGATTCCACGTCGAGTTCGTAGCCCACCCGGCCTTCCGTGATCTGGAACGCTCCGTCCACGCGGATCAGCGTGGCGTCATGAGGCTTCTGATCATACAAGGCGCACTGAGACGTCAATACGTTGTTGATGAGGCCGACGTTGAAATCCAATTTCACGTCATATACTTTATTTTCAAATTGAAGGTCTTTCAGGGTCTTGTAGCGTTGGATGACGTTCCCTTCCGTTCCCAGAAGAAGCGCTTCCTCCACAAGCTCGGGATTTGCCCAGGTGAGCCCAAGCTCATCCGCAGTCACCGTCACTTCATTTCCGCCGGCTGCGACAAGCGTCACCGTTTTCTTTCCCATGTCAGCGATCTTGCTGCGGATCAGCGTCTCCGCTTCCTCAGCCGTCAATCCGGAAAGATTCATGCTTTCCGCATAGACGCCCTCACTGATCACGTTGGAAGCCGCTTTGGAGGATCCCATGCCGATCATGACAATGATCATGCCAACCAGCAATGCACCCCATCGATAATACTTTTTCATTCCTTGCCTCTTATTTCTTAAACCCTTACCACTGCCAAGTGGAACCCTTACGTAAAGATCAAAGGAAGCACCATGGCAACGACAAGAAGGATCACAATGGCTGATGCGATAATTTTCTTCGTCTTTTTGTTATGAAAATTGATCATTTTCTCTCTCCCCATCCCTTTCTTAATAGTTACACATTATATCCGAATTTAGGCCGTTTTGCAAGTGGAAACGTGCTCAAAATAAGGCCGTTTCGCCTAGTCTCGGTATGCAAATTGCTTACCGGAGCGAAACGGCCATCGCCCTTTTATAACGTTCTAGGGCCATCACCGATCTCTACCACGTAGAAATCAGCGGCATAACCAATCTTTTCCTTGTACGCGTCGCCAACGTTTTTGATGAAGTCATCCACCGCCTCATCCTTCACGATGCTGACGCTACAGCCGCCAAAACCGGCTCCGGTCATTCTCGACCCGATCACGCCCGGCACCTTCCACGCCTCCTCGGCGAGGGTATCCAGCTCAATGCCGGTCACCTCATAATCATCCCGAAGGGATACGTGGGATGCATTCATCAGTCTTCCAAACTCTGCAAGGTCGCCTGCCTTCAGCGCCGCAACGGCCTTCAGGGTACGCTGGTTTTCATAGACTGCGTGCTTTGCCCTCTTCTGGCGAACGGGATCCTTGATGGCATCCTTATGCTTTTCATAGCTTGCCTCGTCAAGCTCTCCAAGGCTCTTTACGTCAACCACCTTCTGAAGCTCAGCCAGCGCCGTCTCGCACTCGCTCCTTCTCTCATTGTACTTGGAATCCCCGAGTCCGCGCTTTTTATTGCTGCAGGAGATCACGATCTTAGCTCCCTCCAGCTTGATGGGCGCGTATTCAAAGCTTAAGTCCGCCGTATCCAGGAAAATGGCGTTGTCCTTCTTGCCCATGGCAATGGCGAACTGGTCCATGATGCCGCAGTTTACCAGATTATACTTGTTCTCGGAAAACTGGCCAATGAGGGCCAGATCCTGATTTGTCACGTCAAAACCATACAGATCGCGCAGGATCGCACCCGTTAAGACCTCCACGGAAGCTGAGGAGGACAGTCCGGAACCGTTTGGAATGTTGCCAAACAGTAACAGGTCCATGCCGGAGGACATCTTCATGCCCTTCTGTTCAAAGGCCCACATAACGCCCTTCGGATAGGCAGTCCAGTTCTTGTCCCCGCCGGGAACAAACTCCCCCAATGAAGACTCGATCACGCCAAGGTCCTCAAAATTCATGGAATAAAAGCGCAGCTTGTCATCCTCGCGCTTTCTGGCAACGCCATAGGTGCCGATCGTCAACGCACAAGGGAACACGTGTCCACCGTTATAATCCGTGTGCTCTCCAATTAAATTTACGCGACCGGGGGCGAAATATGCCTTAGCTTCCCCCGCATTTCCAAATACTTCCCCAAACTTGGAAAGCACCATTTCCTTTACCGTGCTCATGCTTTTAATTTCTCCCTTTTTCTTTCTTCTCTTTTTCTTTTTCTTTCAGCTCTTCTTCTCTTGCTTTCCTGCTCCCAATCCTCATATTTCGAAGCGAGGAACTTACACTCTAAGGCTTCGATCACGATCTCGACCGCCCCAGCGATCACTTCAATCAAAATTTCCATGGCAAGCCTCCTTAAATCCCGTCACTACTTCAGGAACACAAACTCCTCGATCTCACAGATCATCCTGCCATTGAAAAAGCTGCTGGTCCAGGCACCCTTTTCCAGCCCGGAATCCATCTTGAAATACAGTGCGTGGCGTCCCGTCACGTTCTCCACCCTGCCGCGACAGATGCCATCACCCAGGCCGACCTCCACAACGCCGATCTCTTTTCCGAGAACTCTCGCGCCCTCCGTGGAATACTCGACGATCTCCGATCCGTCCGCAGCAAAGCGTCCGTCCTCCGGCGTCAGGTTTGCCTCAGCGCAGGTGCTCTCGTCGACTTCCGTTCCGTCGATCATGACGTGGATCTTACCCTTACAGCCGCATCCATGCACCTTGATGGCAAGCTCCATGGTCTTCGTGGAATCATCCTCTCCAAAGTCAAAATACTTATATCCGATGACACATCCGTCTTTAACCTGCGTGATCACGCGCGTAAACAGATCCTTCTCCGTGATAAAGCAGCCACCCTTCAGCACGCAGGCGATCTCCGCCTTCACGGGCTCATAAGGGGTCAGGGACTCCTCGAAGCCGAGGGAAGTCATCTCCACGGGAGGAATGGTGCCGTCCGGCAGGATCGTAACCTTCTCCACGCAGGCGCGTCTGGAGAACATGGTGCCATTCGTCATGCGATGGTAGAAAATATACCACTGGTCTCCCGCCTTGCAAAGGGAGCCATGGTTATTTCCGCCGGGATAATCAATGCCATTGTCGATGATATAGCCGCGGTAAGTGAACGGGCCCGTCGGCGCATCAGAGGTGGCATAGGCAAGCCTTGAGCCCTTTCTCGCGGAATAGATCAGATAATAGGTATCCCCAATCTTTCTGGGTGAGCTCGCCTCATAGAAACGCTTCGTGGAAGGAACCTCCTCGCGGTCATCCATCACGCGCTTTTTCAGGCTCCCGGGGATCACCTTGTACATCGTCTCCCCATCCAGCTCATTCATGTTAGAGCCTTCAAAACCATAGTAAACGTAAACCTTACCGTCGTCATCCACCAGTACGCCGGGATCATTGTAGATTCCGTCATCGCCTGCGTCTTCAGGCGCATACTCATAGGTGGACAGGAACTTGAAGGGGCCTTCCGGCTTGTCGCTGACGCTCACGCAACCCTTTGAGCCTGCAATGTAAGTGTATAAATAATACTTTCCGTCCTTCTCCACCACGTCAGGCGCGTAGAGCTCATGATCCGTGTGCGGCACGCTGGATTCATGATCCGTATCCGGTCTCGTCTGGAAAATATGTCCGTGGCATACCCAGTGATTCAAGTCATCCAGGGATGCACTCCATGCCTTTAACTTATAGTCGCAAAACTTATCACAGCCAAACCTGTCATGAGAACCATACAGGTAGACCCTGTCCCCAAACTGTCTCGGTTCTCCGTCAGGAATGCACTCCCACAAGGGTAAAATTGGATTTGCCATTTTTCTTCCTCCCGTTATTCAACTTCGTCTGCCATGACTTCCTTCAAGGCAGTATCATAAATGTTTTCGTCCGTGATCCCCGCCCATGAGCGGATCTTTACTGAGGTGCGGGCCCTTACCGTGATGGAATTTCCCTCCACGGTATTCAGGCTGTTAAGACTCTTTTTGATCTGTCCAGCCTTTTCGATGAGGTCATTCTCGTCATCAACGTAGGTCAGCACGCAGAAGACAGCTTCCTTAGCCCTCGCGATGACGCAGCTCTTTCCCATGACGTCCACGATGCGCCGTGCCATCTCCCTTAAAACTGCCCTGGACGTTTCCTCGCCGTAGGTGCTCATGATCCTGTTATGTCTGGCGTTACGGATCAGGATCACACCGTAATTGCGCCGCCTGTCATGATACTGCATCGCATAATCGATCATGGCGTCCACGTAGGCGTGGGCATCCATCAGATCCGTGACGGGATCCTTCCTGAGCCTGGTCAATTCCTGATTCACCAACGCGATTTCCTGATCCTTGTCGTAGAATAGACCGATCAAACCAACGATGGTGCCCCTTCTGTAAACCGGCATCTTGCTGCTGACAATATTGCGGATCACGCCCTTCGCGATCACTTGCCCGGGCGTTACCTTCGTGTGAATGCCTCTTTGCAGGACTGCAATTTCCTCTTCGCGGTAGGGCAAGTCATTCACGTGCCAGCGCATGTCTTCATCCGTCTTCCCCAGGATCTCATCCAGGGAATCCATGCCAAAATAATCTAAGAACGCCTGACTTGCTCCAAGGAATCTTCTCTCGCTGTCCTTCCAGAAGAACTTCACGCTGGAGTTCCAAAGCAGGCTGTCCCAAAGAAAGCGAAGCGTTTCTTCCTGACTGAGATTGTCCTTGATGATACCGGGCTTCTCCATGAGGAAGCCCTCCACGCCCTCTTCCTCCTTCGGAACGTAGGGCAGATATGGCTTTACGCAATATAAATACTCAGATCCGTCCGTTCCGGGGATCATCATGAGGTTGATCTCTGCCAACCGGTAATTTCCGTCCTGCTGTTTGATCCGGAAAATGTCTGAGACGTATCCAAACGGGGCATTCTCCACCCTCTCCCTCGCCGTGGAGAAATCCATAAACTTACGATATCGCACCCTCTCCGTCGGGAAAATGTTATTTTCCGCAAACAAAGCATTGTTTTCGCTTACCTTCTCCCGCAACATCTGCTGCGTCTGCATGTGGGGCGACGTTCCAAGAAGGGGCGTCAGCGTCTGATTCTTCAGATCCGCATGCAGGATTACCCGGAACAGAAGGTTTAAGGTGCGAAGCTTGGAATCCAAACGCTCCTGTGCGTTGACGTTCTGGTCGGACGTCACGTTATAGATGGAGGCCTTGATGATGGCATGCCCCTGATTTTGTGCGATCGCACGGCCGCGCAGGCAAAGGTAAGTGCCGTTATTGGTATAATAAAAGGTCTCCGTCTTACCGGTACGTTTTATCTGCTCCGCAAATTCACGGTACTTCGCCAACAGGGGCGACGCCGTGTGGTAAATCCGCTTGTCAATCTCTTCGAGGTTTGCGCTGCCCACGCGGATCTGCTCGCGGTACGCGTCATTCATGAACAGGGTGCGGAAATTCTTTCCGTCATCCTCAATGATCTCAAGGGGAACCTCCGTCGCCTTGACGTTGAAGCTGGCAACCTCATAAAAATGCCGCCATTTTCTCGTCTCAATGGAAATGTTTTTCTCCCTAAGGAGCTTATCGATGGAACCGACGGGTGCCGGCTTTCCATAGTAATAACCCTGAATCTGATCACAACCGATCTTCTTTAGGTAT
>Ga0310786_10005521_pt1 | contig 17119 bp, 16 predicted proteins | sample AusTroGonzalo_MG_FD_203881 | JGI IMG/M metagenome (GOLD analysis project Ga0310786, IMG submission 203881) | Bovine rumen microbial communities from tropical cattle in Woodstock, Queensland, Australia - Gonzalo_03 (v2) (version 2) | ecosystem: Host-associated > Mammals > Digestive system >... | reverse complement strand
TTATCCCGAGAATCGACTCATCCGATGGATATACGACCGGTATTTTTCAACATTTTTACCCTTCGTTGGCCGACTGCTGAGCCGTGACAAGACAGCCTACACCTATCTAAACGAAAGTGTGAAGCATTTCTGCTATGCCGATGAATTCTTGGCTCATCTCCAAAATGCAGGGTTCGAGGGGACACATTTCTGTCGCCAGACATTCGGTATATCTTACCTCTACAAAGCCTATAAGTTGAAAGAAAAGTAAAACGCACAATTGTTAATAACTTTTCTTTTTGGACAACTTTTTGATTTTTTGAAAATCGCAATATGCTCGTAATGAGTGTGTTGCGATTTTGTTTTGGACAACTTTTTAAAAATGTTAATAACTTTTCTTGCCAAAAAGTTTGCACAATTCAAAAAAATGCAGTACCTTTGCACCGAAAATCGCCCCTTGTGAAATGCGGTTTTTACGCATGGTTCTGAAACACAGAAAATTAGATAAAAAAACGATATAATTTAATACATTTTTATGGAAACCTACATTATCAAACGTGATGGCAAAAAGGAGCTATTTGCCATTGACAAAATCAAAAACGCAATTGCCAAAGCTTTCGTAGCCGTAGGTGCGTTTGCTCCCGAGGAGACGTTGGGCGCCATTCTCTCACGTCTGCGCGTTCATAATGGTATAAGTGTCGAGGAGATTCAGAACCAGGTGGAGACGGCTTTGATGGCCGAGGGGTATTATCAGGTGGCCAAGGCCTATATGCTGTATCGTCAGGGACATACCGAGGATCGTGAGACGCAACGCCGTCTGGAGTTCTTGATGAACTATGTACAAGCATCCAATGCTGCCGAGGGTAGTAAGTTCGATGCCAACGCCAACGTAGAGCACAAGAATATCGCAACGCTCATCGGCGAGTTGCCCAAGCAGGGCTTCATCCGTCTCAACCGCCGCTTACTCACCGAGCGCATCAAGACGATGTTCGGCAAGGAACTGGCGGATCGCTACGTAAACCTGCTCAACCAGCACTTCATCTACAAGAACGACGAGACCAACCTGGCCAACTACTGTGCTTCAATCACGATGTACCCGTGGCTCATCGGCGGCACCAAGTCGATCGGCGGTAACGCAACACCTCCTCACAACCTCAAGTCGTTCTGCGGTGGATTCATCAACATGGTGTTTATGGTTAGCTCTATGCTCTCGGGCGCGTGCGCTACGCCTGAATTCCTTATGTATATGAACTACTTCATTGAGCAGGAATATGGCGAGGACTACTACAAACGTGCCGACGAGGTAGTTGACCTGAGCCTGAAGCGTCGTACAATCGACAAGGTCATCACCGACTGTTTCCAACAAGTAGTTTACAGTCTGAACCAGCCTTCGGGCGCTCGTAACTTCCAGTCGGTATTCTGGAATATCAGTTACTACGACCGTTACTATTTCGAGTCGCTCTTCGGTAACTTCTATTTCCCCAATGGAGAGAAGCCTCATTGGGACAGCCTCGACTGGTTGCAGCGCCGCTTCATGCGTTGGTTCAACGACGAGCGTACCCGCTGCGTGCTGACCTTCCCGGTAGAGACCATGGCTCTGTTGGCTGAGAATGGTGACGTCAAGGACAAGGAGTATGGTGACTTCACCGCCCAGATGTATTCCGAGGGTCACTCCTTCTTCACCTACATCAGCGACAATGCCGACTCGCTCTCTTCGTGCTGCCGTCTGCGCAACGAGATCACGGACAACGGCTTCAGCTACACGCTAGGTGCCGGTGGTGTGTCGACCGGTTCGAAGTCGGTGCTCACGATCAACCTCAACCGCGCTATTCAATACGCGGTTCGCAACAACATTCCGTATCAGAAATATATCGAGGATGTAGTCGACCTGATGCACAAAGTGCAGCTGGCTTACAACGAGAACCTCAAAGAGCTCCAGTCAAAGGGCATGCTGCCTCTCTTCGACGCAGGCTATATCAATATCGGTCGTCAGTACCTGACTATCGGTGTGAACGGTATGGTCGAGGCCGCTGAGTTCCTGGGCATCGAGATTAAGGACTCGCCTGAGTATGCAGGATTCGTAGAGGAGATCCTGAGTACCATCGAGCGCCTGAACAAGCAGTACCGCACCAAGGACGTGATGTTCAACTGCGAGATGATTCCGGCCGAGAATGTCGGTGTTAAACATGCTAAGTGGGATAAGGAGGACGGCTATGTTGTGCCGCGTGACTGCTACAATAGCTATTTCTACGTAGTAGAAGACACCAATCTCAACGTACTGGATCGCTTCCGTCTGCATGGCCGTAAGTATATTGACCACCTCACTGGTGGTTCGGCACTCCACTGCAACCTGGAGGAGCACCTCTCGCAGCCGCAGTACCGTCAGTTGCTTCGCGTGGCCGCTCAGGAGGGATGTAACTACTTCACGTTCAATATCCCGAATACTGTCTGCAACGACTGCGGCCATATCGACAAGCGCTACCTCAAGGAGTGCCCGCATTGCGGTTCGAAGAACGTAGACTACCTGACTCGCGTGATCGGCTATATGAAGCGCGTCTCCAACTTCTCGGAGGCTCGTCAGCGTGAGGCCGCTAAGCGTTACTACGCCGAGGCTAAAAAAGCTCCGCAGTGCTAAGTCTAACGACTAACGACTATCTACCAACGACCAAATGCGCGTAGCGTCATTTGATATAGTCTTTCAAGAGATTCCCGGAGAGGTGACATTGGCGTTGAACCTCTCCGGGTGTCCTTGTCATTGTCCGGGATGTCATAGCCAGCATCTATGGGAAGACGTGGGCGAATCCCTGGATGAGCCGCTCTTGGACGGCCTGCTCGACCGGTATGGCAGCCAGATTACCTGCGTCTGCTTCATGGGCGGTGACCAAGACCCTGACTACGTGGCTCGCATGGCTGAGCACGTCCAACGACTAACGACAGGCTCCGTCCCTAAACAATCTCTTAAGACCGCCTGGTATAGCGGACGGCCTGCAGAACCCAAGTCCTGTGGTATGGACCTCAATATGTTTGACTATGTCAAGTTTGGCCCGTATATAGAATCGCTCGGCGGACTGAAATCACCCACTACCAACCAGCGATTCTATCGTCGCGAAGCGGGAGAATGGCAAGAATGCACCGCATTATTCCAAAAAAGCACCCTTTGATCGGGTGCTTTTTTTTTTATGGCCATTAGCCATTAACCATTAGCCTTTCGCCATTAACCATTCGCCTTTATCATGCATTCTTGCGACGCTCCAACTGGGTCTCCAGTGCAGAGATACATGCGTCGATGCCGTCTTCAAACGTGTCGGCCGTCTTCTCGGCAAACAATCCGCCGATACGAACCTGGCATTGTTTGTTGTTGTTGGTTTGCGGTTTTACCACCGACATCTTTACTTCCACTTTGTCGTCTGCATTCAGGTGACGAGCAAAACGATTCAATTTCTTGTCGATAAAGTCCTCGAGTGGCTTCGCCATCTCAAAGTTGACTGCATTGATAGTAATTGTCATGATATAAAAATGTTTAAGGATTTGTTGTATTTGCTTGCAAATTTACTCTTTTTTATTCGCATGCGCAACAAAAACGCAACAAATGGGTGTAAAAACGCAAAAAAATGCAATTTTCTATAAAAAAATTTGTACATATAAAAAAAAAGTTGTAATTTTGCATCCAAATAGGGTTTTTGCTAACCGAAATGACGGCATGGCTCTGTTTCGTATTATCTGTTAACTAATATTTAAGGCTTATGAAAAGATTTACTTCTTTTTTGTGCGCTCTGTTTATTATTCTTCTGAGCGCAAATGCTGCTCCTCAGCAGGTTAGATCGCTTAAAAATCAAACGGCTATCGAGATGGCTAAGTTCCTGAAATCTGCTCCTCGTGCACACAAGGTGGACAAGCAGCAGACCCTGCTCCAGGCCGCTACGCGTGAGACGGCTGCCATGAAGCGTGCGCCGAAGGCTAAGCAGGCTACCAATGTCAACATCGGCGAGGCTACTTGGAAGTATTATGCATCGGATGGTGACGTGTATTTCAAGCTGACCAGCGATGACGAGACCTACATCTTCACCTTCGACATCTTTGTGGCAGAGGGTGACTCAGACATCGTGCTGGGCAAGACCTATGGTCTGTCGGACATGCTTGTAAAGTACTCCAAGGGTCTTGACTACAACACGTATGCGTACATCGTATACGACTCTGTTGCATTCACCAAGACCGTAACCAACGACTTGGCTCGTATCGAGGCATACGTGCTTGACACGGCCGGTAACGAGTACAACGTAGTTTATCAGGAGAAGGAGTTCGTTATCACCGGTGACACAATCGACGTGTTCTTCACCGAGCCGATGTCTACTCCGCAGTTCTATAACGACGGTACGGTAGAGCTCATCTCTGAGAATGACAACTACAAGATCTGTCTCTGCTACAATTACGCAACGGAAGGTTCGATTGCAGGTACGTTCGGTAGCGAGGACTTTGATTATGACTATACCTATATTAATAATCTGGAGGTGCTTGACGGAAAGGCTATTGCTACCGAGGCAAATGGCCGCAAGGACGCTGAGGCATGGTTGTTGGCTTCGGATGGTAATGTATACCATGTGAAGATGTTCTTCATTGAGCCGACCGCACAAAACTTCGTTAACCTCACGGCTACCAACCTCGAAGTAGATGATTCCTACGCTGATTACTTCGGTGTTGTCTTTGCAGACGCCAGTGATGCCAACAACGCTATCTCACTGAGTCTGTCGGCAGATGCTGCTGGCGCAAGCCTGGCTGGAACCTACACCATCGGTGTGAACGCTAACGGTACGATCACCGATGCGGAGGACAACGAGACCGAACTCTATAGCGGTTCGTTCACGGTGGCTTATAATGCAGGTGAGTATCTGATTACCGGTACCGTGCTGGGTATGAACAACACCCAGTACACGCTCAACCTCAGTTACGTAAAGCCGACGGCTTCCAGCCAGGAGACGCTCAACGGAACGGGTAACCTCTATCTGGAGGAGTACAGCGGTGGTAACTACTGGCAGGCTGCAGCTAAGAATGCTGCCGGCACACGTTATATCTCGCTGCTCGCTATTGCAGACGAGGCTGCAGGTAGCTATACCGTAGACGACCTGTATGCAACCTACTGCTATGCCGGTAAGTTCGAGAACGGTGACACCATTTGGTACGACATGGTAGATGCCAATATCGCCATTGCCGTTTCGGGTGAGACGGCCACGCTGACCGGTACGTTCCTGGCTCAGAACGAGAACGATGCTACCGATGTTGTTGAGTTCACGCTCAACCTGACGCTGGCTGTTGTGGATGAGACCTCCGGTAGTACCGGTAGCCAGTATGACTCGGAGGAAGGCTTCTATGTGAAGTTCCCGAACTACGAGGTAGATGACCAATATCTGGCTCAGTACAACGTACTGATTGTTTCGGCTTCGGATGATGATAACAATATCATCTCGCTTGAGTTCAATGTAGAAGCCGGCACAACGACTTTGGCTCCGGGCGTTTATCCGGTTGCGGATACGTATGCAACAGGTACGGTAAGTGCCGGTTCGGTTGATGACTATATCTACGGTTCGTTCGCAGGTATCCAGAATGCTTCGGGTCAGATCACGATTCCTCTGTGGTTGATCGCAAGCGGTACGGTTACTGTTCTTGAGAATGGTGTGATCGAGGTGAACGCTCAGAACACCAAGGGTGCTTCTATCCTCGTTCGCCTGGGTGAGTATCCTGAAGGTATCGAGAACACCAAGGGTACGGAGAATGTTACCAAGCGTCTGGAGAATGGTCAGCTGATCATTATCAAGAATGGCGTGAAGTACAACGCAACGGGTATCATCCTGCTCTAAGCTTTCGGGCTTAAATAGTAAAAAATCGCACATGGATTTGCACATGTGCGATTTTTTTTGTACCTTTGCGCCCGGTATATAAAAGATGCAGTATGAGTAAGCGAATCAAGCCGTATGTGGATCAACAGGGTAGGGCATTGCCTTATCCGTGGCTCATCAATACGATGCTTATGTTGGTCGGTGGCTCCCAGACAATCCGACTCAAGCGATGGAGTCGCCGTCCGCGCCATGCAGCGGAGAAGACGCTCCGTGATATCCTTACCTATGCTAAGGATACTGTCTATGGCCGTGAACATCACTTCGAGCGTATTCTCTCCGCCACCACCAGCGAGGACCTCTTCCGCCTCTATCGTATGTACGTGCCGGTTAATGAGAATTTCGAGACCCTGCGGCCGTACGTAGAGAAACATATGCATGGCGAGCAGGATATCCTCTTCCCCGGTAAACCCGATATGTATGCCACCACCTCAGGCACGACCTCCGCACCCAAGTGGATTCCGATGACGCATAAGTACCTCAAGGATGTGTACGGCAAGATGTCGCATATCTGGACGTGGAACTTTGTCAAGCACCGTAGTCGTATCTTCGGCGGACATATCTTCACAACGGTTGGTAAGGAGCTCGAGGGTTATGCGCCCGACGGCACAATCTACGGGGCCGTCAGCGGTGTGCTCGTTCGCGATATCCCGGAGATTATCAAGAAGCACTATACCGCGCCGGCATGTGTCATGTCCATAGGCGACTATACAGCACGCAACTATACCCTCATGCGGCTGGCTATGCAGCATCGCGACGTCACACTCTGGGCGACGGCCAATCCTTCAACTATCCTGGAACTGCTCCGCACCGTGTCGGAGAACACAGAGGAACTGATCCGTGATATCGAACTCGGTACGCTGACCGAAGACTTCGAGATACCCGACCTTATCCGTGAGGAACTGGAGGCCTATATGTCGCCCCGTCCCGAACGGGCAGAAGAACTGCGACAGATCCTCGCCCGGACAGGACGCCTTGATCCGAAAGACTTCTGGCCTTGGCTGCAGTACCTGAGTACGTGGAAATGCGGCAATACGAAGATATACATGGATAAGTATATGGACGCCTTCGACTGGAATAAGACGTTCTACCAGGAACTTGGCTATATCGCTACCGAATGCCGCTTCGGTTTCTCGCTCGACGACAAGAATGACTCGGTACTCTTCCCGCAGTTCCACTACTATGAGTTTGTGGCCGAAGAGGAACTGGATAGTCCGCGAAAACATTTCCTCCAGATTGATGAACTCGAGCAAGGCAAACGGTATTGCGCCTATGTTACCACTTATTCCGGACTCTATCGCTATAACATGAACGACCTGGTCGAAGTGGGCGGCAAATATTATGACACCCCCACTGTGCATATGATTAGCAAGGTGAACGGTATCGTCTCTATGACCGGCGAGAAACTCTACGAGCCGCAGTTTATCGAGGCTGTCCACCAGGCTGAGGAGCAGACCGGTATACCGACCAAGTTCTTCGTGGGCTTTGCCGATGTAGAACAATCGCGTTACCATTTCTATTTCGAGTTCTGCGACGAAGCCGTTAACCAGGAGCAGGCCGATGAGTTTGCCCGCGTGGTGGATGAGAAACTCCAGCATATCAACCTCGAATACGAATCCAAACGCAAGTCCTTCCGGCTGGCCGAACCCCAGGCGCACCTGTTGCTCAGCAATGCCTATTCCCGTTTCAAGGCCGCTTGTCTGAAAGACGGTTTCCGCGACGGACAATTTAAGTTTAACCTACTCATGCAGGACGAGAAACGACGCACCAAGTTCAATATGCTCCAGCGTCTGGAGAGCCGCTTCGACCGCATGAGCGAGGGTGTAATCCAAAGAGCTAACCGAATTGATGATAGACGAAAAGCACGTGCTAAACGGCGTCAAGAACGTCGTACTCGATCTTGACGGAACGCTTTACGACAAGCGTGGACTGGCTCGCCGCATCGTAGCTCGACTGTGGTGGAGTCTGCCTCTGCTGTTGATCGACCGTAAAGCCCACGGTCCGTTGTGGCGGTGGGTGGTCCGTACCCGCTGGTATCGTCGGATCTACCTGCCTACGATGGTTCGCCTTATTGGGGCGCACTGCCCTGTGCGCAAGGAGGTTGTGGCGTTTATCGAAGCGTGCCGTCTTCGTCAGATCCCTATGGCCGTCTATTCCGACTATGCCTTCGTTCGTGAGAAACTCGCCGTGCTGGGCATCGATGCTACGCAGTTCCAATGGCTGATCGACTCGCCGTCCTTGGGCGCACGCAAACCTTCTCGCGAGGCAGCTCAAAAACTGCTACAGATGATGGAGACCGATCCCCGTACAACCCTCTTTGTGGGCGACCGGGACGATACCGATGGCGAGACCGCTCGCCTCGTCGGCGCGAAGTTTTTAATGATAAACAAGAATCCTAGAACACTAGGGCACTAGGACACTAGTATGACCAATAAACGCTACATAGACCTGCAGGTTACCCCCGGCACTTATGTGCCGCAGACCGATATCGATTATCCGATCGACGACCCGTACGTAGGCCTCTATCGGCCTGTCTACGACCGCGACTACCCGGCGGTGGATGCCGACTATCCGTACTTTGATGTGAGTCTGAGAAACCGCCTCTTCGTGGCTTTGGGTTATTGGGTTATTCGTCCCTTATTGGGGGTGTGGCTGCGCATCAAATACGACCTCCGCTGGCAGGTTGAGGGGCAGTCCCGTTGGTCGCGCTGCTCGTGGACCATCCGTCGCTGGCTGCGTCGGCAGAACTTGCAACATGGGGCGATCACGGTGGCTAACCACTGTTACCGCCACGACTGCGCGTCCGTTTTCACGGCTCTGCATGCCGGTCCGCACACCCGCATACCGATGTTTGCTCCTAATTTCCGCACTCGTGACCAGTTCTACCTGCGTGTCATTGGTGGCGTACCTATCCCCGATCCCGAGGAGGGAATCAGTGCCATGAAGGCCTTCAATACGGCTTTCGACCAATACGACCGTTTGGGCTACTGGATTCATATCTTCCCCGAGGCGAAACGCTGGGACTGGTACAAACCCCTCCGTCCCTTCCAGAAAGGGGCTTTCACCATGGCGTACAAGTACCGAAAACCCATCCTCCCATGTGCCATCCGTTTCCGTCCCCGTACGGGCTGGCGTAAGTGGATTTGGGGCGATGCCGAACCCCTGACCGAAGTAGTATTTGGCGAACCCATTTATCCCGATACCTCGCGTCCGCGCAACGAGGAGACACAACGATTGTTAAACCAAACGCATGCAACCATATGCCGTCTAGCAGGAATAACTCACAATACCTGGCCGTCATCGCTCTGATCGTCTCGATGGTCATCTGGTCGGTCAGCGGCATCGCTATCAAGCATGCCCTGGTCGTCCTGCCGCCGTTCACGATGATCGTTTTGCGGTTTGTTCCTGCCGTGCTGTTGATGCTAATCATCGGCCTTATTTGCCGCAACAACCCGCTCTTCGGACTCCAGCGACTCCATTGGAAAGACCTGCCCCTATTCCTCATAGCGGGTTTCTGTCAGCCCTTCCTTTATTATCTGCTTGAGACTTTTGCCTACGATGCACTCAATAGTCCTACTATCGCTGAGACGCTGCTCTCTACCAGCCCGCTGCTGAGCCCGCTCTTTGCTGCGGTGATGCTACGCGAACGGGTGACTCGCTACAATATCATCGGTATCGTTATCTCTACCCTCGGTGTCTTTGCCTTGACATTGGTGGGTAGCACCGACTATTCAATCGGTAGTTACTGGGGTGTGTTGTTGGCTTTCTTGGCTGTGTCTGCGGCGGTCATTGACTCCATCATGATGCGCAAAGTACCGGCCAGCTATAGCTCCCTCTCCTTTATCTTCTACGCCCAACTGATCAGCCTGCTGTTCTTCCTGCCCATCTGGTACTTCCGCGAAGGCCCTGCGGCGATACAGGCGATGGATTTCTCTCAACTCTCAACGCTCAACTCTCCACTGAGCATAGCTCTGCTATGCGTCAGTTATCTTACCGTCTTTGCCAGTGTGATAGCGTTCATCCTCTTCTGCTTTGCCCTGCGCAGGGTAGGAGTGACACGGGCAAATGCCTTCAACAATATCCGTCCGGCGTTCACGGCTCTCTGGATGCTGCTCTTCTTTGGCGAACAGCTGCCTCTTGGAAAATGGATAGGTATAGCACTTATCATTCTGGGCTTGTTTATATGCCAAAAGCGTGAAAAAATTGCCGATTGTTAAGATTTTCTGCCCGATATTTGTTCATACGAAATAAATTTCGTACCTTTGCGCGGTTTTTACGTCTATGGTCCAACGACCAACGACTAACGACTAACGACAAATAAATATCTAACTCAATATGGAAATTCTTAACTCCTCTTTTGCCGACCTGCTGGCGATTATGTTCCTGGTAGGATTGGTAGTATTTGTTTCCCTCTATTTCGTAGATGCCGGTTATGGCAAGATGCGCTCCGAGAAATGGGGACCGGCTATGAACAACAAGGCCGGATGGCTGCTCATGGAATGCCCGGTGTTCTTTGTGGTGCTCTACGAGTATTTCAAGGCTTGGGGTGACCCGACTTTGGCGCCGATCGTAAAGCAAGCGCCCTACTGGATTTTCTTCCTGATCTTCGAGTTCCATTATTTCCAGCGCTCGTTTATCTTCCCCTTCCTCCTGAAGGGAAAGAGCAAGATGCCGTTTGTTATCATGCTCTTGTCGGTTTGCTGGAACCTGATCAACGGATATATTCAGGGCTACTTCCTCTTCCATATAGCGCCGCTCGATCCGTATTACTCGCATCTGTATTCTCCGGAGTGGCTCACCGATCCGCGTTTTATCATCGGTACGCTGATCTTCTTCCTCGGATGGGGCATCAATATGCACTCGGATCATGTGATTCGCCATCTGCGTAAGCCGGGCGACACCAAGCACTACTTGCCGAAGAAGGGAATGTACCGCTATGTGACCAGTGCCAACTATCTGGGCGAGATCACCGAGTGGCTTGGCTTTGCTATCCTCACTTGGTCGGTTGCCGGTCTGCTGTTCTTCTGGTTCAGCTGCTGCAACCTCGTGCCGCGCAGCAACGCTATCTACCATAAGTACGAGGAGGAATTCCCCGACGAATTCGACCGCAAAAAATTAAAACGTATCATACCTTTTATTTACTAGGACGACCTAGGACGACCTAGAATGAATTATGAAAGAATCGAAGCTCTTTACTCCCTTTCAATTGGGACCTATTACGCTGCGGAATCGTATTATCCGCAGCGCTGCTTTTGAGAATATGGCACGCAGCAACGCGCCTACCCAAGAACTCCAAGACTACCACGTCTCTGTCGCTCGCGGTGGAGTAGGTATGACTACCGTCGCCTACTGTGCAGTCGATTTGAGTGGCGTGTCGTTCGACGGCCAGCTCTACGTGCGTCCGGAGATTATCCCCGATATGAAGCGCATGACCGACGCAATCCATAAGGAAGGCGCCAAGGCCAGTATCCAGCTCGGCCACTGCGGCAATATGACCCATTTCTATACCTGTCATTGTATGCCGGTCAGTGCAGATACCTGGTTCAACCTCTATTCGCCTACTATCCATCGCCGTCTCAAAGTCAGCGAGATACACGACCTCGTTCGTAAGTTCGGCGAGGCGGTCGACTGGGCACGCGAGTGCGGATTCGACTGCGTGGAGATACATGCCGGTCACGCCTACCTCATCTCCCAGTTCCTGGCTCGTCGCACTAACCATCGTCACGACCAGTACGGCGGCTCGCTCGAGAATCGTATGCGCTTCATGAACGAAGTGCTCGACGCCGTGATGGAACACGCCAAGGATGACATGGCCGTAGTCGTTAAGACCAATATGTGGGACGACTGCTGGCAGGGTATCTCTATCGAAGAAGGTATCGAGGTGGCTAAGAATATCGCCCGTCACAACGTGCACGGTATCGTCCTGTCCGGTGGAACGGTTAGCCGTTCGCCGATGACGATCCTCAGCGGTGCTATGCCCTATAAGACCCTGGCCCATTACATGCCGACGAAGACGTTCTGGTGGCTCAAGGCCGCATTGAACATCCCTGGTGTGGCGCCCGTTATGATGCCTACTTCGCCATTCAAAGAACTCTATTTCATGGACAAAGCGAAGATATTCCAGGAGGCATTAAAAGATACCAACGTGCCTTTGATCTACGTTGGTGGCGTACAGAGTGGCGACAACTGTCAGCAGATTATGGACCAGGGCTTCGAACTCTTCCAGATTGCACACGTGCTCATCAAGGATCCGGATTTCGTCAAGCACGTACAGGCCGACCCGCATTATCATGCTGGTTGCGGCCGCTCCAATTACTGCGTAGGACGTATGTACACGCTCAATATGAAGTGCCACGAGTGCGTCGAGCGCGACGGTGAAGTTATCCCGCAACGCATCCAACGCGAGATTACCAAGTTGGAAGGCAAAGCGAAAGAGTCTGTTGAACAACAAAAAGCCGGCAAGTAAGATGTTAGCATTAGTAACCGGCGCATCGTCTGGCATAGGACTGCAGTACGCTACCCAACTGGCGCGTGACTACCATTGTGACTTGCTGCTGGTCAGCAATCAGCAGAATGAACTCAACGAGGTAGCAGCAGATCTGGCTGCCCGGTACGGCGTACAGACTATTGCCCGCTTTGCCGATCTCAGTCTGCCGGATGCCGCCGAGACGCTCCACAACTGGACCAAAGAGAACGGCTATGTCGTAGATATCCTCATCAACAATGCCGGCGTCTTCTTCTTCAATCCGTATTGCGAGACATCGATGCGCCGCATTGAACTGATGCTCAACCTCCATATGATCACGGTGGCTAAACTCACGCGTCTCTTTGCCGAGGATATGATCCATCGTGAACTGACCGAGGAAGAGGCTAATCAGCGTATCTGCCGTCACCGCCGTATGAAGGGCTATATCCTCAATATGTCGTCTATGTCCGCATGGATGGCGATGCCGGGTATTCAGACCTACAATGCCACCAAGGCGTTTATCTACAATTTCTCCAAGTCGCTCTGGTACGAACTCCGTCCGCAGAACGTGGGCATCACCGTCATGGCTCCCGGAGCGGTCGATACCGAACTTTTCGGCCTGGCGCCCAACCTGCGTCGTCTGGCGGTAGCACTCACCGTGAGTATCCCGCCTGAGAAACTCGTCAAGCGAGCCCTTCGTAAGATGTTCCGCAATCGCAAGGCCGACACCCCGGGCTTTATCAACTGGCTCAGTACACCGCTACTGAAGCATACGCCCGACTGGCTCCTCTTCCTCGCAATGAAATATGTTGGCAAGTACCAAAAGTAAAAATATCCTCTTCGACCTTGGTGGCGTGCTCATCGACCTCGATGTCCAGCGCTCGTTATCCGCTTTCCGTCGTCTCTTGGCGCAGGAGGCTGACTTGCGTCGTGCGTCTATCTCGGCCACAGGTCTGCTGGGAGGACACGACTCGGAGCTCATCGACCGCTACCAGACGGGTGATATCTCTACCGACGAGTTCATCCGCACTATTCTCTCTGTCTGCCGGCCCGGCACGACAGCCGAACAGGTTCGCGAGGCATGGTTCGCTATGCTGCTGGGGATGCCTCAGGAGCGATGTCAACTGCTGCACCAACTGGCCGAGCAGGGATATGCTATCTACGTCTTGAGCAATATCAACGAGATGCATGTCGAGTGGACGCTTGCCCATTGTCCGGAACTCCAATGTGCGCAACGACTCTTCTTTAGCAACGAGATACACTTGGCGAAACCTGACCCACGTTGCTACGAACTGGTGCTGCGCGAGACAGGTATCCGTCCCGAGGAGACGATCTATATCGACGACCTACCTGCTAATATCGAGGCTGGCCAATCCTTCGGCTTTCAAACCCTCCTCGCCGACACTCCCTCCTGGCCCGACCAACTACACCAAATACTAACCATTAGCCAATAACCATTCGCCATTAGCCATTATGACTAACGACCAACGACAAACGACTAATATCGAGCGCCCAGTGGCGCTAGTCACAGGCGCTTCCTCCGGCATCGGCCTCCAATACGCCACCCAGTTGGCGCGTGACTACCACTACGACCTGCTCCTGGTCTCCAACCAGCAACAGGAGCTCGACCAAGTAGCCAAAGACCTGGCTGCGCAGTATGGTGTCCGTACCTATCCGCTCTATATGGACTTGAGCCTAAGCGATGCGGCCGAGCAGGTCTATCAGTATTGCCAAGAACAGCATCTCTTCGTCGAGGTGCTTATCAATAATGCCGGTATGCTCATCTTTGATGCGTTCTGTAGCGTGCCCATGGCTCGTATCGAGACGCTCCTGATGCTCCATGTCCTCACCGCCACCAAGCTCTGCCGCCTCTTTGCGCCGCAGATGTGTGAGAGACAACACGGCTTCATCCTCAACATGTCTTCTATGTCGGCATGGATGGCGATGCCGAGTATCGTTTGTTATAATGCCTCGAAGAGCTATCTGCTCAATTTCTCGCGGGCCCTCTGGTACGAACTGCTGCCGCAGGGCGTCCATGTCCTGGCTGTCACGCCCGGCAGCACCGACACCGGTCTGTTGCCCTTTGGACCGGGCTTCGGACGTTTCTTGCGTCGTATGGGTATCACCATGTCGCCCGAGCGTCTGGTACGTCGTGCGCTGCGCCACCTGTTCCGCTCCAGCCGCAAACGCTCCATGCCCGGTGCCTGGAACCACCTGATCGTGCCCATCATCAACCATCTGCCCGACTGGCTCGTCTTCGCCGCCATGCGCCGCATACCCATGTTCCGCGGTCAGTGACTGCATGGACAAACGACTAACGACCAACGACAAACGACAAATATGAAAAGACTTATCCTCACATTCCTGCTCTGCGTCGCTACCATCACGACCTATGCCGTACTGCCCGAGGTGACGCTCTATGATGTCCAGGGACATCCTGTTCGTGTCAGTTCCTTGGCTAAGACCGGCAAACCTGTTATCATCTCGTTTTTTGCGACGTGGTGCAAACCCTGTTTGCGCGAACTCAAAGCCATCCACGAACTTTATGCGGATTGGCAAGACGAGACGGGCGTAGAGATGTATATTGTCTCGATCGACCAGGCGCAGGATAGCCATAAGGTGCTGCCCCTGGTCAATAGCAACGGATGGGACTATCATGTGCTGCTCGATCCGAATGGCGCGCTTAAGCGTGCGATGAACGTTCAGAGCGTTCCGCATATCTTTGTGCTCAATAGCCGCGGCGAAATCGTCTACACCCATGTAGGCTATGCCCAGGGCGATGAAGACAACCTTCGCAAATACCTCAAATAGCCTGAATGCTGAATGCTAAACGGGCTATATTACTCCTGACTCTTGGCTCCTGGCTCTTGGTTCCAATAGTTGCCTCCGACACCGTCTTTGTCAGCGGTGCTATAGAGCATGACGGTCTGCTGGAGTGGAATCCGAAGTGGCACTACGGCAGCAATTCGTATCTCGACCTATCGGTGCATTATCAGAACGATTCTAACCGCTGTCATTTCCAGGAACTGCGGGCTAACACACGGCTTGAGTTGACCCAATGGCCTTTACCCGGATTCCATCCCGACTTCGCAGGACACGGCATCGGCCATCTCAGCTTGGCAGCCACGTTTGACTTCGGCGAGATAACCGTAGGCGATGTCTATGCCCAGTTTGGCTCGGGCTATGTGCTCAACCTCTACGAGGAACGCTCGCTCGGAATCGACGGATCGCTCCGTGGCGCTAAGTTCGACCTCACTCCGTATCGTGGTCTGCATCTCACCCTCTTGGGCGGTAAGCAACGCCGCTGGTGGGATTGTTATCGCGATAGCGCATGGGGATGGAACTACCGTCAAGATGCACTCCTCGGTGCCGACCTCGAACTGCATGTCGACCAGTGGTCTCCGCGCATGCAGGAGAAGAACATGTCGCTCACGCTTGGCGGCAGTTATGTCAGTAAGTACGACCGCTTCGATTCGCTCTATGTCTCGCGCGACGACGGACTCTACCTGTGTAATGTTCCCCGATGGGTAGGCGCAGGCGATGTGCGTCTGGATTGGGAATACCGTGGCATCGACCTGCTCTTGGAGTATGCCTACAAGGCCAACGATCCCTACGATATCGACCAACTCAGTTTCCGTCCCGGACAGGCACTCATGGCCTCGCTTAGTTATTCGCAAAAAGGACTATCCGTACTTGCTCAGGTCAAGCGCTCAGAGCATATGAACTTCTTCTCCGACCGACTCGTCACGGGCCGAAACGGACTGGCCGGCCGACTCAACCTTATGCCCATGTTCTGCCAGCAGCATACCTACGCGCTACCTGCGCTCTATAGCTATGCTACCCAATATGGACTGGGTGAATGGGCTTTCCAGACCGAACTGCGCTATTCCTGGCCACGCAAGACGAAGATGGGCGGGCGCTATGGCACATCGCTCAAACTGTCTGCCTCCCATATCCGCGGTGTAGCGGCCGAAGGCAGTTGGGCTATCGATACCCGCACCCAGGGAGAGTACTACACCGATATCAACATCGAACTCGATAAACGCCTCACCCGCAACTGGTGGCTCAATGCTATGTTCATGTACGAGGCGATCAACCTCAACGTGACCGAGGGTGAAGGAGGCCTCGTGCGCTCAGGCATCGCCGTGCTCGAGTCGCGCGTACGCGTATCGGATAAGGTGTCGATGCGTGGTGAACTCCAGTACCTCTACTCGCCGCACTATGATGGACAGTGGATCTTCGCGCTCTACGAACTGAGCCTCTTCAGCCAACTCACGCTCAGCGGCGAATGGATGTATAACATAGGCCATGCACCCGAGGCAACCAACGAGCATTTCTATACCGCCTCAGCCACCTATACCAACGGAGCCCATCGCCTCCAACTCGGTTATACAAAAGCCCAAGAGGGCTACCACTGCTCCGGAGGTGTATGCCGTTATATTCCCCGCCAACAAGGCCTCACACTTAGCTATAACTTCAACTGGTAATGCATAAATACACTATACATCATACATCATACATCATACATGTGCTATTAGCACTTGTGCTGATAGTGCATACCTCCTGTGAAGTCATCCCGGAGTCGGAACAACTCATTCCGGTCTCGGTGACGGATACGAGTGCCCGTCGACATGTGCTGCTCGAGTTCACCGGCTTCCGCTGTGTCAACTGTCCTGCAGCGGCCGAGATGGCTGCTAATCTGCAGCATATCTATGGCGATAGCCTCATCCTCATCGCCCTGCATCCTGCGTCCAATCCCTTCACCCAGGGAGCCTACGACTACACC
>Ga0310786_10005520_pt1 | contig 17121 bp, 8 predicted proteins | sample AusTroGonzalo_MG_FD_203881 | JGI IMG/M metagenome (GOLD analysis project Ga0310786, IMG submission 203881) | Bovine rumen microbial communities from tropical cattle in Woodstock, Queensland, Australia - Gonzalo_03 (v2) (version 2) | ecosystem: Host-associated > Mammals > Digestive system >... | reverse complement strand
CCAGTCTGTACACACGGCGTGAACTTGGAAACCGCCGTGTACCGAACGGTACGCACGGTGGTGTGAGAGGACGGTAGGCGAAATAATCGCCTACCTCCTACTCGATTTTTTGCTCTTTTCCCCAAGGTTTGTGCTGTCCGTATTCTGAAAAAAAGTTTCTTTTGCTGATCGGCTGTTCTTCTTGTCGCTCGTCGAAGCGTCGATTGTCGCCCGCGCGTCGCACGTCGAGGCGTCGCACCTGCCACCACGTGCGCGCCGTCGAATCGCTACTTCACGCATTTGACGGCGCGCACGTCCGCGTCAAAAGGCCGCCTCACAAGCCCAGAACACGTTGGGCGTTTCCGCCCAGAATAAGGCATTTGTCCTCCAGGCTGATGTCCGCAAAGATGACGCGCCCCAGTTGGTGTTCGCCCATGATAAGAGGCGTATCAGTCCCGTAGAGGAGTTTGGTTGCCAGTCCCCGCCCGACAAAATATTCCAACAGGCCTCGGGGACATTGGCTCACGCAGAGTTCAAGATAGGCGTTGGCGTATGTCTCCGCTAGCCGTGCGTGCTTTTCCGGACTGAGACATCCCGCATGCGCAAGCAAGAAGGGCACAGTCGGCCAGGCGTCTAGTACTGGTTCTATCGCGTCGAGTTCAACCTCCTCCGTATGTGCCAGCACCGGCAGATGATGAGCAGCCGCAAAGCGATAGACTGGCGTATAGTTTTCATGGTTGTAGGGAAGATTGCGGTACGAATGGATTTTGATGCCACCAAGCCCCGTCGCCAGACACCGCGCCAATTCGGCTTCCAGTGCCTCGGGACGCGCAGGATCCACAATCGAATATCCCCAGAAACGCCCCGGCCATTTGGCCACGGCGGCGATGGTGTCATCATTGCCACGTTCCATGGAGGCGGTCAGGGTCAGGATGGAACTGACGCACATTGTGCGTACTCCCATCCTGTCCATCGCCGCCAGCATGCCCTCGGGTGACGAATCGTAGATGGGAAACGGCGACTGACTGCCGATATGGGCATGTGTGTCGATGACTCTACATGCCGTAATCGGTTCGCCGCGCAGGGCGGTCTGCTCCAATATGTCTTTGCCAAGTTGCATAGTCGTCTTTGTATTAGGCATGGCGGTTAATCTCCCTCATTAGCCGCTCCGCATTACCGTGCGCCACGGCCTCAAGATCCTCCTGGGCCAGCCCAGAATAGAGCAGTCCTGCCAACGAAGCACCGGGCTCGGCCTGCGGCCACCCGCTGCCCCAGACCCAGCGGTGATTGCCAAACCGACGGCAAAGCGCCGCATAGCCGCCATGGATGGAAAAACTGTAGGACCAACACAGATACAGTTCAGGATGCAGTTCCAGCAGACGCTCCAGGGTGCTTTGCCGTCCCAGGCGAGGAATGTTGAATAGCACCAGACGCAGTCTGGGAAAGTTTTCCAGCATGGCATGGATGGTATCGGCAGAGGCGTCATCATAATCCAGAAGCAGTGGCAGACGGCTGGCCGACAGCCCGTCCAGCATCGCCCCGGCATGCCAGGCCGAAAGCGGATTCTCCACGCCGTAGGGAGCCAGATGCGGCGAAGTCCAGGCCGCCATGCCACCTTGCGCCAGAATTTGCCGGAGATAGAGTTCGGGGGAGAAGTCCGGCTCGCGCCCATCTGGTGTCACGAAAAGACATGGATGAACCTTTGGCTCGTCTTGGCAGGCTTCCAGCAGAAGGTCGTTGTGAAAATACGGCGACATATGGAGACATTCGCCATGCCGGCAGATGACTTCGGAAATGCCCATTTCCGCCATCCGGCGACACAATTCGGCAACCGAATCGTTGCCCCGCGTCAAGGCGGCCTCAAAATCTATGATTCTTTCAACAAGCATGGCAGATACAGTGAAATCTTGACAACAACTTGCGTTCACAACCTCGGATGTTTGTTTAATATAACCTCCGCCTGAAGTTAAACAAGGCACAGGAATTGTATATTTAATGCTGTATTCCCCAAGAGGCAGGTCATTGATCCGCAAAGCGGTTTTGAAAAACTGGCGATGGCCGACAATCGACGCTTCGACGCGCGACGTGGTGGCTGGTGCGACGAGCGACACGCGACATGCGACGTGCGGGCGACAATCGACGCTTCGACATACGATGAGAAGAACGACCGAATAACAAAAGCAACACTTTGTTATTGTTAGAACACAGTCAGCACTACCTACCCTTGGAGCAAAGAGCAATATTTACCCCTCTTGCCATCACTATTATCCTACTCATCGAATGTGGCTCTTCACTATCTTAGGCATCATAATCAGCGAAATCTATTAAAAAATCAGCGATTTCGCTGGATATAATCATTGGTCGATGGTATATTATGCTTATGTGTTAGCTACGCTGCATTTCCCATGAGGGTAGGTAATTGATTCGCAAGACGGGACGAGGGACATGGGACGAGGGGCGCACACATGAGTGGGACGAGGGGCATGGGACGAGGGACACGGGGCGCGCGTGAGTGGGACGCGGGACACGGGACATACATCTAACCACTGACCACTCAATCAGTTCATCACTTTTAGCCTGACATCCAAATCACGGGAATGAAACATGTTCGTTGGACGAGAAATTGAGCGGCGCAAATTGCGCCAGGCCCTGGAGACAGACCATTCGGAATTTATCGCCGTCTATGGACGTCGCAGGGTGGGCAAGACGTATTTGGTTCGCGAGACTTACAGGAGTGAACTTGTGTTTCAGCATACTGGCCTGGTGTCAGGGAACCTGAAACGCCAGTTGCAAGAATTCTGCCAGTCTTTGCTTGACTACGGCTTTAAGGGCAATTGCGCTGCCAAGGATTGGTATGAGGCGTTTCATCTGCTGGGGAAGTTTCTGACAACTTGCCGTCATGGCAAGAAGATTGTTTTTCTGGATGAATTGCCGTGGATGGACACGCCACGGTCGGAGTTTGTCAGTGCGCTGGATCATTTTTGGAACGGATGGTGCTCGGCGCGCCAGGACATCGTGCTTGTTGTCTGTGGTTCCGCAACTTCCTGGATAATCGAGAAAATCATCAAAAACTACGGCGGACTTCACAACCGTCTCACACGCAGTTTGCTCCTTCAGCCTTTCTCGCTTCATGAATGTGAATTGTACGCAGAAGAAAAGAAATTGCACTGGAACCGCATGCAGATTCTGGAGTTTTATATGGCCGTGGGTGGCGTCCCGCATTACTGGAGTTTTCTGGAACCAGGCGAAAGCGCGGCACAGGCCATAGACCGACTGTTTTTCGCGGAGAACGGAGAACTACGCAATGAATTTGGCGCTCTTTACGCTTCCCTGTTCCGACAATCTGAGCCATACGTAGCCATAGTCAAGGCTCTGTCTGAACATAATTGCGGCCTGAACCGAAAAGAGGTAGCCCGCCGAACTGGCCTTCTCGAAAACGGCAAATTTACCCAGATGGTCGAGGCTTTGGAATATTGTGGATTCATTCGCGTTTATCATGCTGTCGGCAAGAAATCGAAAGAAGCCATTCTGCAACTGGTTGATTCTTTCACCCTGTTCTACTATCGGTTTGTGAAAGACGGCAAAATGCGCGGTGACGGAGCCTGGCGCAACGTCTTGAACTCCTCGGCCTACCGCGTCTGGACTGGTCTGGCTTTCGAACAAGTCTGCCTCCTGCATCTCCCGCAGATGAAAAAGGCCCTGGGAATCAACGGTGTCAATACTCGGGCCTCATCATGGTTCCTGCCAGGCAATGCCGACAACGACGGCGCCCAGATTGATTTGCTTATCGAACGCCAGGACCAAATCATCAATATTTGCGAGATGAAATTTTCCAGAGCAGAGTTTGCTGTGACCAAAGAATATGAAAATGAACTTCTCCGCAAAGAGGAATTGTTCATCCAGAACGCCAAGCCACGGCAGGCGGTCCATCTGACGCTCGTCACGACTTTCGGCTTGAAGGACAACTCCCATTCCAAGGTCTTCCAATCGTCAATCTGCCTGAACGACCTGTTCGCCGAGGCTTGAGAAAACGACTGGGAGGGCCGAGCGTCCTTGTCCTCCGTAGCCTTGGCGAAGGAGGATGCTCGGCCAATGTGCCTGTGGGAAAGGTGCGCCACCGACCGGTAGGGCGGCGAGACACTTCGCCGCCGTCCGAGAAAATGTGTACCACGTCATCCCTGTTATCACTAAAATCCCTCCTATCCCTTGGGCAAAAATGCTCCCCTACCCTCCCTTTTATCCCTACTATCCCTGCCATCCCTATCTTTCTCATCCCTAAAATCCCTCTTATCCCTGGTAGACGGCTACTCCCTCCCCTGCCCCAGAAAAATATCCCTCTCCCGATTTGCAAACTTGCCTAAACGCATTACAGTAAGTCAAATACTATCAATCTCCAACCAGGAGCCATCCGACCAGAGATAACCAACTTCTCTGTTCCGGCACAATCGGTGCATACAGCCGATATTTGTGCTTTGTGATGTGCGAGAAACCTGCAACTTCACACGTTCGGAGAATTCTTGTTTGAACGTCTATTGACGTGCCGTTGTAGAGCGTCTTAAAACTCAGAACATCGCGAACAGAAGACGCTCTTTTTTGTTGCTACCCAAAACACAAAGGCCAATGAGCAGATGCAAAACACCGAACCTTTAGCTATCGCCAACGGCGGAATCCAGATTGCACCTCCCATTCTCTCCACAATGTCGCCGCAGATTATCTATCTCGATTTCGATGGTGCGGAAACGGCTTATCATAACCGCGACCTGGACATCAATATTGAAAACGTAGAAGTGGAGGATTCCGGCCTGACCGAAGAACGCATTGCAGAGATTGTCAAGGCCCTCAACGATGATTTCACCACGCAGAATGTCATTTTCGTGACCGAGCGTCCCGAAGATACGGAATACTCCACCATCTACTTCGGCAAGACTTCCAGTTTCGACCAATATGGCAAATTCGCCGGCCTCGCCGAAACCATCGATGTCGGCAACGCCATCAAAAGCGACAACGCCTTCGTCATGCTGGATGCCACTTCTGACAATTCCACCATCGTAGAAACCATCTCCCACGAGGCACAGCACCTTATTGGAATACTGGAGCATGAGGGGGAAGGAATAAGCCGTTATGCCGAGGATGGGTATATTTACTATTACTATTTGAACAATCTAACTTTTTCAGGCACAATCTCTAATGATATTAATGTGACATTGTCGAGAGCAAATACAGATAAAACATACGTTAGTTCTCGTTATCAAGGCAACGGGGGAAATGTTTCTTATTGCTTAAGGAGTAATTATGTTTCTGCAAGCAATGTAATCGTAAATCGTGGATACTTATACGTCAGCAATGGCGGCATTGCAAATTCTACTATCTTAAGCAGGCTAAATACAACAGCTTGCCTTTTTGTATTCAGTGGTGGAATTGCAAATAACACCACCATAGAAAGTGGAGGCTACATGGTGGTCTCTAGCTGTGGCATTGCCAACAATACTGTTGTGAACAGTAGTGGGGCCTTGGATATTCGCGGTGGAACTGTATGTGACATCACTGTGAATAGCAATGCAGGCCTTGGAATTTATAGTGGTGGCACGGCACTGAATATTAAAGAAAATGGTGGATATGTTTGTATAGATAATGGGGAAGCAACTTTTGTTCCAAATGTTATTGATGGCATAAACACCACTATGAGTATGACATTGCATTCTGGTACTACTGCAAACAACACTATATTGCTACCTGGAGCGAGGATGGGTATCTATAACGGGGGGGAGGCAAACAGCACCACAGTAAATAGCGCTTGTCGTATTTATATTTTCAATGGAGGCTTCGCTAACGACACTATTGTGAATGGAAAACTATATAACTCTTGGGGCAACCTTTATATTTCCAGTGGAGGTGTTGCGATTAATACAATCGTTAATAGCGGTGGCGATCTTGAAATCTATAGCGGGGGAACGGCAAACACAGCAAAAGTGAATGGGGGTGGGAGGTTATATGTCACTGCTGGAGGCAAAGCACACGATATAACTGTATATGGTGGTGGATATGTGTTTGTTCAGAATTGCGGCTTGGTTTCTAGTACTATCGTGGGAAGTGGCGGACGGATACTGGTTTCTAGCGGTGGCATTGCGTACTGCACTACAGTGGATAGTGGCGTAGATATTGCGACAGTCAGTAGTGGCGGAACGCATTGTGGTACATTGCAAATTGCCTCTGAATCCAATATTTATGCGGAGGCAGGCGCAACCATAGACTTTACCTTGACAGATCGTTCTCCAGAGGACGCCTGCCTTGTCAATGACATAACGCGAATAAAGGGCTACCCAAAATACACCATTACCATTAACGCGGAACAGGGATACGGACTTTACCGCCTTGCTGGCAATGCCGCGGGTTTCAAAAACAATGTCACCTTGACCGTTGATGGAACAAACACAAGAGAGACCTTCACTTGGCAAGACGGGCAATACAATCCAATCACAGTCGGCAGCAAGCGGTATTCCCTGGTTAAGTCAGATGATGAACTTTGCCTAAATATAGGTCAAGAAGAGTCCATAGAGATAAAAGATTTCGAGACATTGAAACTTGCTGTTTCCTCTGATTGGCAGCAATACAGTGCATTTGTAGAATTGCCTGGCTTCAGTGATGGGTGGGGCAGACAGACCAACCATCGTCACTGGGCCTCTATTTCTGTCACAAATGCCTCGATTGCCGCCAATGGGACATCGAATCAAGTTGATGTCACACTCAAGGCGAAAATGTCCGCCTCGCTAGGCATCATTACAATTCAAGGGGATATAAGCGGAGATAGACAGGGGCTGTTTTTGACTCTCAACAAAGTCGATGGCGACTGGGAGTATACCAAGTGGGATTTGATTGGAACAGTCGGCGCAACATTGCAGCAGGTTGATCGTCGCCAGAAATTCCATCTGTTCAATACACCTTTTGATCCAAAAGAAATATCCGTTGATGCTGACATCAATACTCGCGAGGGAGTATATGTAATTAGCTGGAAGTATAAAAAATCTGGCTATGGATTATTTCAGGACATGTCAATCACCGCAACACTAAAACAGATTGATAATACAACGAACTTTGACATGTCATCCATATCATTGAGGCTGGCTGACGATCCTAACAGGGTTAGAATCAATTCAGGTTTTCATATATATGAAATTAACCTTAACGGCAGAAATCTTTCCATCACTGACGATGAGGCACCTGAATTTTCAGGCAGCATTGGTTTCACATGGATGTCAGCATCGGTACGTCTTGGCAATTATGCCTGGCTGAATAAATTATTGGATACAGCCCATATTGCCCATAGTCAAAATGGAACAATCAAGCTTTCCGTGATTGATACAAAACTTTCCGTAAGCATGAATTTTGACGGTGATTTCAAGGCATCTGGAAATGTCAATATCCTCAGCGTTGGAGGCAATGCCCTTGCCAACATATATGGAGAAGTGACATATTCCTGCAAAAACGAGAGATTGACAGTCCTTGGAACGATGGACTTGCTTGGAATGGCAAACCTGCAGACTACGCTTGTTTCAGTCAAGAACGAGTTTCGTGCAGAATCAAAAGGAGCCATTACAATTCCTGGCTGGGCAAGGTGGCTTTCTGGATATTCGCTTATGGAAGGCCATGCCATATTGTATTCGACAATGGAAAAGACAGTCATCTCGATTTGGGGGGAATTGCATCGTAGCAATGGCACATATTCAGTAAAGGGATACAGTTACAATTTAACTACAGGCAAGGCTAAGGACATTTCGAATCAAAAGGACATTGACAATGTGTACATTGAATCTGGAGCGGCGGGTGTCCTTGCCCAAGGTGAAACTGCCACGGCAACCTGGGAGGCTACAGATGAAGATACAAGAACAATGTCAAAAGTCATTTTCCAGGGCAGTTATGCCAATTCAAGCGATGCTTTGAAGATATCTATATGCAATGAAGCAACTGGCGATTCATACAAGTTTTCAATTGCTGCAGACTACACATCTCCTAATAGCAAGAACATTCGTTCAGGTGACAGCAGTTATGGGAGAGAAATAAATGTGGCAGTGTTTGACGAACATGGCTTCTCAATAGAAATGTGTGGCGTTTCAGCCGGCACATGGAAAGTTGAAGTCCAGGACAACGGAGCGGCTTTGAGCGACTTCGATTTGTGGCTTGAATATGAGTCATCTGATGTTTGCCAATTGGAGGCATTCTCAGTTACTGATGTATCATTGTATTCTGTTGGTTTCTTCTATTCAATAATCGGTGGAAATGACGAAACTGCTGCAGAACTGTATTGTCGCAGAATCACGGATGATGAAAACGATAGTTTCGCGATTTTCCTTGATGTCCTGGCAGTAGGGAAAAATCAGTCATATACATGGACGCAATCCAGTATCATGGATGACGGGGAATATGAGTTTTTCATGCGTCTTTCTGGTGACTTTATTCCTTTTGAGAGCGAAGCCGCAGGATGCTTTGTTGTTGACAACAAGAAATTGAATAATACCATTCAGGTTGTAGAGAGCGCAATTGACGATGGTGAGGCAACTATTCTTCATCCTGTTTTCTCTGTTCTTTATGAACGTTATGAAATGTCCTATGACAATGAAAACTGGCAAGAAATCGGAAATGATTATGTCTTGACAACCTATACTGCCACGGAATTCTACATTAGAGGATATGATGCAGATTCTGAAGCATACAGTGAAACAATAAAAATAAGTCTTGAGTGTCCAGTTGAATTAATCAGCAATGAAGAGTTTGCATGGAGATCCACTGTTGACAATGTTAGATTCAGAGTGAAACTTATTTCCGATGCAGGAGTGGTGTATCTTGAGACATCCAATAATTCTCTGACAGTCATAGGAAATAGAGATGAGCAATTGCAAGGCAGGGTGCAAGTAAAGGGAACAGGGGTTTGGACTGAAGAATACGCAATAGAACAGTCACCAGAATCAGATGCAATACATGTTTGGAACGCTGTCAGTGATGGTAGTATGGATGTGTTTATGACAACTATCGATGGTCAATGGGGAATGGCGTATCAGGCGCAGCATGTCGGTGTCGGCGCGTGGGCTGGGACGAATGATTACGTGGCTCTGTCTGGCAAGAATGTCATAGCCGACATCTTTGCCGGTTCCAACGATGCCTCACTTCTGCTGCTTACCGATGACGACAACGGCGACGCACTGTTCGTCGATGACATCTATTCCGCACTCCCCGATGGGGTTGACGCCCAGGCGAGAATTGCCAAGATTGATGAAATCCGCGCGGGAGCTGGTAATGACCTCATTGATTTGACCAGCCAGCGATTTGCGTATGAGGGCGGCGGCCTAACCGTCCGCGGCGGGCTTGGCGATGATGTCATCTGGGCGAACAATGGCGATAACTGGCTATTCGGCGATGCAGGGGACGACCGTCTGGTCGGCGCAGACGGGAATGATGTGCTTGTCGGCGGAATTGGCGATGACACAATGCACGGCGGAGGAGGCGACGACATCTTTGCCTTTGGCCTCGCCTGGGGCAAGGACACCGTGGAACAACTGGCCACAGGCAAGGTTACTCTGTGGTTTGCCAGCGGCGACGATTCCAAGTGGAATGACGAAACCCTGACCTACACGGACGGCGACAACTCGGTCAAGGTCATCGGCGTGGCTAATGAGGACATCACGCGGTACTTCGGCGAGGAAGGCGAGATGTATGCCGACCTGCTGGTCGCCGGAGCGTTCGACGAGTTCACCAGCGAGAAAATATTCGAGGACAGAAACAAAGGCTTGCTGGCGTAATAACCCCTTCGCACACGAAGCCGACTGCCAAGGATAAGAGGGATTTTAGGAATGAGAGAGATAGGGATGGCATGGATAGGAGGGATAAAAGGGAGGGTGTGGCAGCCGTTTCCCAGTGATAAGAGGGATTTTAGAGATGAGAGAGATAGGGATGGCAGGGGCAAAAGCGATAAAAGGGAGAGTGTTGTAGCGATTGGCAGGAGCTCCTGCAAGGCATAAAAGGCTACAAAACATAAGCGGCAGCGGCGGCGTACACGAAGGCGCCATCCCCTCGCCTGCTATACGGAGGCAAGATCTTCCGCGTCTTTCCACGGGGCATTATTGTCATTGGAACAAGTCTTCCAGAACCACCTCTGACTGAACATTGTTCCAGTACCTATTGTGCATGACGCCATAAGTTGTCACCATTGTAAGGTGAAGTGCATACTTAAGTTTTGTCACATTTCTGAACACGGTGAGTTTTGTACGGAGGTTGGCATCGTAGGCTTTGTCGATGACATATTCACCTTCCGACCATTTCATTTCGCACACATTAACAATGCGGTCAGCCCTTTCGATTATCAAATCAATTTGCGCTCCGACAGGATATGTTTCATCAGCGTTATGCCTCCAAGCGTATATGTGCGTCAATACCCCTGAAATACCAAGTGCTTTCTTAATCTGCTGGATATGAAGTAGGCACAGACGTTCAAAGGCAAGACCTTTCCAACTCAACACAGCGGGATTTGTTGTGGAAATAGACCAGAAATGCGGATCTGGCTTGGAATCTTCAGCGATGAAGGCAAAATGGAAGAGTGTAAAGTTATCGATTAATTGGTATACGGCATCCTTTTTCTTTTTCCCGAATCCGGTGTAACGTTGTATGAAACCACAGTGCTCCAATTCCTCTAGATATTGAGAAAGTCTGCCGCCTTTTTCCTTGCCCATTGCCGAGGCCAAATTGCTAAGTGTCAGGCCTTGTGTAGTCTTGGCCAAGACTGTGACAATCTTCAAATAGGTGTCTTCCTCCTTGAAAAGAGAACTGTATAGTTCAAAGAATTCATGGCGAAGTTGTCCATTATGAGCGAACAGCAGCCTATCGATGCTTTGTGAAAGCCTCTCGTTTTTTCTGAGAAAACTCCAATAGTATGGTATGCCACCGAAAATCATATATCCTTCAGCAATGTCCTGCAAAGAATAAGAAAGCCCCATGGATTTAGCATATTCTCTGCATTCCGCAAGTGTGAATGGCTCAAGCGCTATTTGACCTGTTACCCTGTTGTGGAGTCCGCCTTTGTTTTTCAGCACTTTTTTGATTATCCAAGAAGTGGCGGAACCGCAGAAGACAATGAGAAGATGACTCTGGGAAGAAGCCCATCCGTTCCAAAAATGCTCAAAAGCCGCAACAAACGATGACTTTGGCGTATCCATCCACGGAAGTTCATCCAAAAAGACAATGCGCTCTCGCCGTCCACAGGAGAGAATAAAGTTTCTTAACGCCAGGAACGCTTCTCGCCAACTGCGGAATTTCGGAACGTCCTTGGCACCTTGTTGGATTAGAGAATCCCTGAACGCTAAAAGTTGCTCGTTTAGGCTGACATTGTATAACCCTGTGTGGGCGAAAATGATCCTGTTTTCAAACACGTGTCTTACCAGATAGGTTTTGCCCACACGGCGTCTTCCATAGACGGCAATAAGTTGGGCGTCCTCCCTTTGGGACATTTCTTGAAGGAACTGCTTTTCTCTTGCTCTGCCTATCATCTTTGATTCTCCTTATAAGCGGCACAATCTTGATTTTTTTTAACGATTGTGCCTCTGATGACATAAATAATATACATCTGTTCATGAATTCTTCAATGGATTCAAAGGAAGAAAGTCTTCTTTCCCAGACTTAATGCCTCTTCAATCGCCGGAATTGACACAAACAATCAATTAATTTGACAATTTCTGATTGTTTGATATATTATTTGTGTAACCATTGATTGTTTGACTAAAAAAAATATAAGGAGAAAACCAATGCGCAAACTTAACCTTCTGAAAATCAAGATCCGGACATCTGGGATGTGGCTTTTGCTTGGCCTTGTCAGTCTTTTCCTGACGCTTGACAAAGCCTTTGCGGGGGCTGGCGCGAACGAGAACATGCTCGTCAATCCCTACCGCCAGGAACTGTTGCCCGAACAGGGGGCGTCAATAGACCCGCATGCGGGCAGAAACGGCACTCCAGGCTTGATCCTGAGCCGTTATGACGAAAAAGTGTACACGTATTATGAGGTTCCCGTCGAAGGCGTGAAGCCGTCAGGCAAATACCGTTTCGGCGCCTGGATCAAGACGAAAGATTTGAAGCCAGGCTATCGCGGAGCCACGATGACCGTCAACTTCTATCACGATGACGGCAACGCGTATGATGCGGAACGTCCGTTCCCGTACGGTTTCGTGGGGACGAGAGACTGGACGTTTCTGGAGCATGAGGTGACTGCGCCAGCGAAATTCCACCATGTCACAGTCAGTTTCTACATCGGCTACAGCGGTCTGGGCGAAGCGGTGTTCAGCGAACCTTTCCTGACAAAGATGGAACCGTTCTGGGCAACAACGCTCATCTACCCCGCCCTGCGCTTCGGCATCGAGCCGGGAAAGCATACCTTCGAGTTCAACTCCTATCCGCAGAATCTGGAAGGCGACCAAGCGCAGCAGGTGCAGGTCGACATTGTGGACGCCCAAGGCATGGCACGCGTCAGCACAGTTGCCCCCATCGTGAACAACCGCTACAGTGTAGATGCGGAACTGCCCGAGGGGAATTATGTGGCCAAACTGACGCTCCTGCCAGCCGGTCTGAAATCGGAACTGAAGATGAATGTCGTGAAGCCGCGCGAACAAGCGCGCGTCACCGTGGACGGGCGCGGTCGCTTCTTCGCCAACGGCAAGCCCTTCCTGCCCGTCGGCATCTACACCAACATGGAGCAGGATGAATTCAAGCAATGGGGCAACAAATGGCGTGAAAGCGACACGGAACTCCTCATCGAGAAGTCGCCGTTCAATGTCATTCTGCCCTACGACGGTTTCTGGTGGAAACTGGAGAATCCCGAACTGACAGATTTCGAGGCTACGGCGCACATGCTCGACATCTTCCAGAAGCACAACAAGATGCTCATCCTGAGCCTCAAAGATTTCCATCCCAAGCGCATCGACAACAAATACGAAATCCAGGGAGCACTCAACATCACGAAAGCTGCCGTGGAGCGTTTCCGCAATCATCCCGCCCTGCTGGGCTGGTGTCTGAACGACGAGAGCGAGGTCCAAGATTATGAAAGGGAGCAGGCGGAAGCCGTAGGAATGCTCGACCCGCATCATCCGTCCATCCAGGTCCAGTTCCGTCCGAACCTGCAGTTTTCCGCGCTTAATGGCGGGGACATCTTCGGGATTGACATCTATCCGATACGGCTTGGAGACTCCAACCAGCGTGATGTCTGCGACATCTTCCAAAGCCTGCATGACTCCTTCGGCAGCAGCCACGGCACAGTAGTGCTCGCCGTCCCGCAGGCCTTCTCCTGGTACGCCTACAGCGACCGTTGTCACAAGTACAAGCCGACCTTGCCCCAGATGAGGGCGGTGGCTCTGATGATGGCCGTCTATGGCGCACGCTCCTTCGTCTTCTATGCGCATCAGGGCATGTTGAAGATGACCAAGGCTTTCGGGATCCCCTTCGAGGAACTTTGGCAGGAAGGCTGCCAACTGGGACAGATGCTGCGTGATCTGGAAGACTATCTCCTGGGCGACGCCCTGCCCGCCACCCCGCCGCTGGACATCAAGGAGGGAAATCCGCGCGTGCAGGTGCTGACCGCCAATTCCGGACGGCAGGCGGTCATGATCACGACTGTCGGCGACACCAAGGCGACGGAGGTCGAGTTCCAGTTAGACCCCGCGCGGCGGTTCTTCTCGAAATATGGCCACACCACGCCGCTGGGCGAGGGGAAATACCGCTTCACCTGTGAGTATTTGGACTGCGACGTGTTAGAGGAAATCGCAGACCAGAACGAATAAGCACTGTTTGACTATTCTGTGCGCCGGCGTTTCATTTGGAACGCCGGCGTTTTCCTATTACCAGGCATTTTTCAAATAAATTTCTGCTATTTTTGGAACATTTTTCCAATGTAAAAACGCTGTTTTTGGAACATTTTCCAAGTCTGTCTTGTTACAGCGGCGGAATAGCCGAATGGAGCGGAGCGCTATCCAGGACACGGCAGCATCGAAACCATCAACCACCGCCCAGCCATTTCCCCAAGTTCCTCTAGCCCTGCTAGCCCCTCTAGCCCTTCTAGTCTCTTCTAGCCCAGCTAGAATTACTGGCTTGCCATTCTTCGCGCAGATTATTGCCGTTTTGGTATTAGGTATTATATTGTGTAATTTACCTTAAAACCATTTTCTAACCAAGGAAACACGACAAATGGAACTGGCGAAATACAGCATGGGTGTCGGCGACCGTTTCGGGCATCAGGCGGCGGCACAACTTTCGGCAATCATGGAGGCCGGCAAGCGCGGCATCCAGGTCGTCCCTGTCTGGAACAAATCCTTCCGCGAGCACAGTATCATAGGCACGACGCCCGATGACGTCCGCACTGAGGTCGAAGCAGCCGTCAAAAAATGCGGATACGCCGGAGCCTACCATGTCGACGCCGACCACATCAGCCTGAAGAACGTGGACGGTTTCCTCGCCTCCAGCGATTTCTACACTCTCGACGTGGCCGATTTCACTGGCCATCCCGCCGCCCAGGCCGACATCCAGGCCTTCCTCGCCCGCCATGCCGACCTCATCGGCACGCCGCTGGAGATTCCCGGCCTGGGAGAGTCGCTGCTTGTCACCAAGGCCGAGGCCGAGGCGATAGCGTCCAAGTATCTGCTGGCCGTGCAGGAGGCAGGGAAGCTCTACCGTCACATTCTGGCGTCCAAAGGCGAAGGCAATTTCATCGCCGAGGTATCGATGGACGAGACAGACCTGCCCCAGACGCCCAGGGACATGCTCTTCATTCTCGCGGCCATAGCTGACGAAAAGATTCCGGCCCAGACCATCGCCCCCAAATTCACGGGACGCTTCAACAAGGGCATCGACTATGTTGGCGACCTGGCGCAGTTCGAGAAGGAGTTCAATGGGGATATCCTGGTCATCAAATTCGCCATCGCCCGCTTCGGCCTGCCTGCCAACCTGAAACTGAGCATCCATTCCGGCAGCGACAAGTTCTCCATCTACCCCATCATCGCCAAGGCCATCAAGGCACACGGTTGCGGCCTGCACCTGAAGACGGCGGGAACCACCTGGCTGGAGGAAATCATTGGCCTGGCGGAGGCCGACGGCGAAGGTCTCGCCATCGCCAAGGAAATCTACGGCGCCGCCTGCCAGCGCTACGAGGAACTGGCCAAACCCTACGCCACCGTCATCGACATCGACGCCGCCAAGCTCCCCGCCCCCGCCGAGGTCGCCAACTGGACTGCTCAGCAGTTCTGCCAGACGTTGCGCCATGTCCAGTCCTGCCCCCAGTACAATCTGCATTTCCGCCAACTCATCCATGTCGCCTACAAGTTGGCTGCGGAAATGGACGGAAGGTTCTACAAAGCCCTGGAAGCGAACGAGGCCATCGTCGCCCGCAATGTGAAGGAAAACATCCTGGAGCGCCATCTGCTCCGCATCTTTGGATAATTGACGAAAGGCGAACCCTCCTACGCTTTTACACGGATTACGAAGGCGCGCACGGAGACGCGCCCTCTTAGCCACAAATAACATACAAAGGAACACAACGATGTCCGACAAACTTGCCAGCCTTTCCTCCTTTGACGCCAAAGAGCGCCGCCAGGCGTTGCAGGCCCTGCTGCCGATGGCTCCTGTCACGGAAAAGCAGGACCACAATATGCACCTGCACACCTTCTTCTCCTACAATGGCGAAGGCTGGTCCCCCACCCGCATCGCCTACGAGATGAAGAAACTCGGCCTGCACAGCGCGGCCATCTGCGATTTCGACACGCTCAACGGCGCCCAGGAGTTCCTCGAAGCCTGCGACCTTCTCCAACTTCGCAGCGCCGTCTCCTTCGAGAGCCGCGTCTTCTTCAAGGAATACGCCGACAGCGAAATTAACTCCCCTGGAGAGCCCGGCGTCTTCTACTTCATGGGTTCCGGCTTCGTGAAGCCGCCGCAGGCCGGCACTGCCGCCGCCAAGGTGCTTGACGAGATGCTGGCGCAGTCCCATGCCCGCAACCGCGCCCTCATCGCCCGCGTCAACGCCGCCCTCGACGGTCTGCAACTTGACTATGAAAAGGACGTTCTCGTGCTGACGCCCGCCGGCAACGCCACAGAGCGCCACATCGTCATGGCCTACTACCAGAAAGCCCTGGAGCAGTTTGGAGTCGAAGGCGCCGCCGCCTTCTGGGCCAAGACCTTCCACGCCGACCTCGCCGAGGTCGTCGCCAAAACCGCCCAGGTGAATCCCGCCAACGAATACCTGCGCGGCAAACTGATGAAACGCGGCGGCCTCGGCTACAAGCAGCCAGGCCCCGACACTTTCCCCGTCATTGACGAAGTCATCGCCATGATTCGCGCCTGCCGAGCCCTCCCGATGACCGCCTGGCTGGACGGCTCCCACGACGGCGAAAAGGATCCACGCGCCCAGCTCCGCTGCCTCGTCGCCAAAGGCGTTGAGGCGGTCAACATCATTCCTGACCGCAACTGGAATTTCAAGGATCCAGCCATCCAGGCCACCCGCATTGCCGCCTTGGACGAATACGTGGCAGCCGCCACGGAACTCGAACTGCCCATCATCGTCGGCACGGAAGGCAACAAGCCCGGCCAGCGGCTGGTCGATGATTTCCAGTGCGACGCCATCAAGCGCCATCTGCCAGTCTTCCTCAAGGGTGCCGATATCCTCGTCGGCCACACCAGAATGATGCGTTTCGCCGACACCTCGTACTTGGACGAGCCATCTGGCCTCTACGGGGCCAGCCGGGCCGAGAAGAACGCCTTCTTCGCCAAAGTCGGCGCCCTGCCCGCGCCGTCTGCCGACATTCTGGAGCGCCTGCTCAAATCCTCGCCGGCGGAGAACCGGCAGTTCTTGGCCCAGGCGGCCGCCAAAGGCGCCTGGAAGTGATTTGTTTCGGATAACCGCGTTCTGAAAGGACATGGGCCGCGCACCCTCATTTGCTGTTACCCAACAATCTCACAACCAAGGTTTTGCCGCCGACGCTCCGCGTCGGCAAATTGCCCACTGACCACTTTCCCCCATACGCCATCACTTTTGTTTGTCCGCCAATACCGATAATTTTTCCACCAGTATCCTCAAGGAGAAATCACGATGTTCAAAGACCTGACCGCCCAAGAGATCCGTGACAATTT
>Ga0310786_10005519_pt1 | contig 17121 bp, 12 predicted proteins | sample AusTroGonzalo_MG_FD_203881 | JGI IMG/M metagenome (GOLD analysis project Ga0310786, IMG submission 203881) | Bovine rumen microbial communities from tropical cattle in Woodstock, Queensland, Australia - Gonzalo_03 (v2) (version 2) | ecosystem: Host-associated > Mammals > Digestive system >... | reverse complement strand
ATTTGCACAAAATTATCAAGGACTGTTCGACAAGATGGCAGATTATCCCGATGCTCCCTTGTATTTTATACAAGCCGTTGAAAGTCAGAAAAACAATGAGCTATTATTGGTTTTTTCCCATATTTACCAAATCGACAGCACCAACATTTTGAAATCGCTGGCTGATGATGCCGACATCTTCTATTATTCTCCAACCAAAAACTACACTTTGTTCTATACACTTGGTTTCCAGACCGATTCAGTTCGCATCAACTCCATCAATGTGAACAATAGTGATCTACACCAAAAACTGACCCATGTCCATCTTCAAAAGCAGGGCATGAGTCCTTTCAACTTCAACATCAGCAACTTGCTAACTCCCAGCACCGACACTTTAGTCATATCATCCAAGAAATAACACCCCATGAGTAAACGAGAAAAAGCATTCTGGATTCTGGCATATGCCGTCACGGCTATCCTAACGCTTTTGCCCTTTTTCCAAGTCGGCTTCACCACCGCCGATGATTTCCAGTATTACAATGTAGCCCAAGGCAACTGGGAAACATGGCTGAATGATGCCCGAGGATATGCGGAAAACACAGGGAGATTCTATTTTCTGGCCACCAAATATTTTTATTACGTTCCCTACCTCATCGACAACTTCGCATGGGCAAAATTCGTGCAATATTCATCGCTAATCCTGTGCTATCTGCTATTCTCATACGTGGTTTTGAAATTATTCAATTCCAAAAAATTGGGAATGCTCACGTTTCTTCTTCTCATATCTTTTCTTATGATTGGAACAGGCTGGCATTACCCTCCCGCTGCCCATCCCTTCTATTTCCCTTTCAGCATGATACTTTTCCTGGCAGGTATATTACTCTACGTGAATTACATTGAGAAAAAGGGATATTGGCGAATCATCCTTAGTGCCCTACTGTTCTTCCTGTCATTTTTATTTTATGAGAACTATCTGGTTTTTGCCGTGTTCTTCTGTGCTTTTGTCATGCTGTATCATTGGCGGACATCTGGCTTTGTGAATATGCTGAAGGACAAGTCAACATATCTGGAGTTAGTCCCATACGTGGTGACCTTGGTACTGTACACAGCCTGCTACATGGGTTATCGGTATTATCTGAGCCACAGTCTCGGAAACAGCCATCCCTACGAAGGCGCCATGTTTGCTCATCAACTTAACATCAGCAACTTCTTCAAGATATTGAATAAGTGCACTTTATACGCATTACCCTGCAGTACTTACTGGTTAAACGAAACCAGAGAGATGATGGCCAATAATTCCCCTCTGATATCAGGTCATTACAACAATTTACTGTTCATTCTCACACATGCCCCTGTCGTTGCCTACATCAACGCGCTGATACAATGCGGTATTCTATGGTTCCTGACCCATAAGGCGGATTTCAAGAAAGTTTCATGGTCCTCCCTTGCCATCGGTATTGTTGCGGCAATGTTTTTTGCATACACTGCCCACATATTAATTGCTATTACTGAAAAATACAATGCCGAATGGGCCTACTGGATTGAAGGTTATGTCACCTCTTTCTATTCCTACTTTGGAATCATCCTGACCTTTGCCCTGATCATAATCGCTATATTAAAGGCATGTGGAACAGAACGCATCAGATGGATTGCTCGACTCCTTTGTTGCGTACTGCTTTTTGCAGGGTCTATTCTAACGTACTATATGAATGATTTAGTGAGCAAAGAATGGAAGAAAAGTCAAAACAGGGTAACAACACTGCAGTTGATTGCTGAAAAAGGCTTCCCCGACGAAATTCCCGAAAATGCACTCATTTATGATGAGCAGCTGCATCATACCTCTAATCATGCCCTTAGCATCTGTAACGGCACCCACGATTTCGAAGATCTTATCATAAGTCTCTCCAAGCGTCAGTATAATTTTGCCTATCACAAGGAGGATCTTTTGCAACATTACGCTGAGTCTCCTGGCACTCCACTTTATTTTATGCAGGTCACAGAAAGCAAGAAAAATGGGGAGTTGCTGATGGTTTTTTCTCATATCACACACTTAGATTCTTGTAATGTCTATAACAGTCTTGCAGACGAGGCGGATATTTACTACTATTCTCCCTGCAAGAATTACACCCTTATGTATAGTCTATATGCTGGTACCGATTCTGTCCTCATCAAATCCATCAATGTGAATAATAGCAATCCGCACCAAAAACTTACCCATGTCCATCTTCAAGAGCAGGGCATGAGTCCTCTCAACTTCAACATCAGCAATTTGTTAACTCCAAGCATCGACACTTTATGGCTACCCTAAAACTCTATATCAATCATGGAAGACTTTAAATCCGCATTATCCGTTCAAGAAGGCATTGAACAACCCGCACAAGTCAATCCTTATTTCAAGCGCAAGAAAGCCACACGCCGCGCCTTGGAAGTGGAGGACTATGTGAAGGGCATCCTGGCACACGACCGAGTGATTCTCAGCCAAGCCATCACCTTGGTGGAGAGCACCAATCCCGAGCATTTCGACAAGGCGCAGGCGGTAATTGAGCAGTGCCTGCCCTACTCCGGCAACTCCATCAGAGTGGGCATCACCGGTGTCCCTGGCGTCGGGAAAAGTACCTTTATCGAGAGTTTTGGACAGTATCTCACCGGTTTGGGACATAAAGTGGCCGTTCTGGCCATCGACCCCAGCAGCGAGCGCTCAAAGGGCAGCATTTTGGGAGACAAGACACGCATGGAGCACCTTTCCGCCGACCCCAACGCCTTCATCCGCCCCACCCCATCGGGACTGACATTAGGAGGGGTGGCCCGCAAAACCCGCGAAACCACTATCCTCTGCGAGGCGGGAGGTTTCGATGTCATCCTCATCGAAACGGTCGGTGTGGGCCAGTCCGAAACCATCGTCAAATCCATGGTCGATTTCTTCCTGCTGCTGATGCTGGCAGGCGCCGGCGACGAGCTGCAGGGCATCAAGCGCGGCATCATGGAAATGGCTGATGCACTGGTTATTAACAAAGCCGATGGAGACAACCTGAGCCAGGCCACTGCCGCCAAAGCACAATACAGCTCCGCCCTTAAACTCTTCCCGCCCAACGAAAACCAATGGGTACCCCTCGTAGACACCTGTTCCGCCCTCAACAACCAGGGCATCGAAAAAGTTTGGGAGATGATATGCCAGTTCACCGACCTCACCAAAGACAACGGATGGTTTTTCAAACAACGCGACCAACAGCTCATCAAGACATTTTACGACTGGGTGGATTTTAGCATCAAAAACAATTTTTATTCCGACAATACGATAAAAAACAAGATTACGGAACTGACCGAATTGATAACGGAAAAGAAAATATCACCCTATCAAGCTGGTCATCAATTAATTAAATTAAAGAACTAATTTTAAAACTCTTCTGCGCTATTTCCATTTTTTTTCTTATCTTTGTCGTTCAAAATTCATAAACTATGAAAAAAGTTTTATTAGCTCTTGGTTTTGTGCTTTTATTTGGAGGCAGTTTTATTTCTTGCAAGAAAAATTGCTATTGCGATTTCTACCGAGTTGAAACAGGTAATGTGATCAATGGTCTCAATGTTGGTCCCGCCACAGCCAAGCAATGCAAAGATCTCGAAGGTGTTAAAGAAGTTCAGATTTACACAGGCACATTCCACGATTCTATCGTTTGCCACAGATAAACCGCAATTCACCGCATAATGAAAAATATCCTGAAAATCTTCGGCTTTATCGGCATTGTTGCCATCTGTGCCAGTGCATGCAATAAAAAATGCACCTGCACCACGACGGGTGTTCCTGAATACGAGGGAACTATCACCTACGAACAGCCTAACAGCAAGAAAGCCTGCAAGGCCTACGAGGATAGTCAGAATAAGACATTAAACGCCATCGGCGGTAAAGTGGCCTGCGTTTACGAAAAATAAAATCATAAAAGATGAAAAAAGTTATCGCTTTGTTTTTTGCCCTCGCCTTGGTTGCCGGTATGTCGTCCTGCACCAAGATGTGCAAATGCACACTGCTCAAAAACGGAGCCCCCGTGGAGAATGCCACCGCGTTTGAACGGGAATTAGATAAAGCTTATAAAGATTGCCACGACATGGGCAATTTTGACGAGGAATCACAAACAGGTATTCAATGTAAGTAGTCGGCTAATGAGCCTCATACCAGCTCTTGCCCTCATTGATATCAACATCTAACGGTACGGACAACTGCAGCGCAGTGCTCATCAGTTCCCGTACCGTTCTTTTTATGCGCTCCACTTCTGTTTTCCTTACCTCAAACACCAGTTCATCGTGAACCTGCAGTATCATGCGGCAATCCAGTTTCTGCTTCTTGATTTCACGGGCTATCCTCACCATCGCGATTTTGATCAAGTCGGCCGCTGTGCCCTGGATGGGCGCATTGATGGCATTGCGCTCCGCCGCCTTGCGTAAAATGGCATTCGGTGAGGTGATATCTTTGATGTAACGCCTACGGCCCAACAAGGTTTCCACATAGCCATTCTTACGCGCAAATTCCATCGTTTCGGACAAATACTGGCTGATTTTCGGGAAGCCGGCAAAATAATCCGTAATCAACTCACGGGCCTCCTTCTGCGGAATATGCAGTCGTTCGGCCAAACCAAAAGCGGAAATGCCATACAAAATGCCGAAATTCACCGTCTTGGCATTGCGACGCATCGTACTCGTCACCTCATCCTCAGCCACATGATAGACATGCGCTGCCATCGAGGCATGAATGTCCTTGTGCTGCCTGAAAGTCTCTATCATGCGCTCGTCCCCACATACATGGGCCACAATCCGTAACTCGATCTGCGAATAGTCCGCCGCCATGATTACATAATCGTCACTCGGTGCCACAAAAGCCTTGCGGATGTCACGACCCCGCTCAGTTCTGATGGGAATGTTCTGCAAATTAGGGTTCACCGAACTCAAACGGCCTGTAGAGGTAACCGTCTGATTGAATGTAGTATGAATACGTCCTGTTTTGGGATTGATCAGCTGGGGCAATGCGTCAATATAGGTGGATTTCAGCTTGGTAAGCGAACGCCATTCCAGAATCAGCGGCACAATGGGATGCTTGTTCACCAGCTTGTTCAGCACCTCCTCGCCAGTCTGGTATTGCTTGGTTTTTGTCAGTTTGGCATTCTCGATTATCCTGAGCTTCTCGAACAAAATCTCCCCCATCTGCTTGGGCGAGCCGATATTGAACTGCTGACCCGCCAAGGCATAGATGTGCTCCTCCAAATCCGCAATATCCTTGGCCAAGGTCTGTGAGTTCTCTCGCAGCACCTCCGTATCCAACTTCACACCTGTATATTCCATATCCGCCAACACCGCCGCCAAGGGCATCTCCACATCGTTGAACAAGGACGTCAGCTTATTCTGTTCCAATTCTTTCTGGAAAATGGGATACAACTGGGCGTATATTTCAACATGTTCACATACAGGCAAATGCAACTCATCAGCTTCTCCCATCAACTCATAATCCAAGTAACTTTCCGCCAACACTTCCAGCTTATGCTGATTCTCCGGCTGTATCAGATAATGCGCAATCTGCAAATCGAAATAAGTAGCCTTTCCCTTCAACTTCAACCCATGGAAGAACTTGAAAGTCTGTTTCATGGCATACGATACCACCAGACGCTCCTTCTCAAAAACAAACTGCATCAGTTTCTTGAACTCCGCGGCATCCTCCAACAGGTGGTAATACACCTTGCCCGCTCCTCCGGAAAAAGCAAAACCCGCAATCTTATCATTGACGGTCAACCAGTCGAAAAACAAGGTGGCTTTGAGGTCTGCTTTATCGCTTACTTCTTCTATCTTATTTATTTTCTGATAATTATGATTAAAAGAAGCATAATTTTGATGATGAGGAGTCATGTTCTCTTCAGAAGTTTCAGAAGGAACAGAAAACAGATCTGGCTGATTGCTTGGTGCCTGATTCTTTGGCGTTGTTGGTAGCGACAAGTCTGTAAAAACTCGCTTGCTCAAGGCCCTGAACTCCAATTCATCAAAGATGGCTTTCAGCTTCTGCGGATCAGGCCCCGTATATCTCATTGCCTCGAAATCACACTCCACTGGAACATCCAAAATTATGGTAGCCAGCATTTTGGAAGTCAATGCCTGCTCTTGGTTGTCTATCAGTGCCTGTTTCAGTTTGGGATTACCCACCTCATCAATATTGGCATAGATATTCTCAATGGAGCCAAACTGGGCTATCAGTTTCTTGGCTTTCACCTCCCCCACCCCAGGTACCCCTGGAATATTGTCGGAAGCATCACCCCAAAGTCCCAAAATATCAATCAACTGTTCTGGTTTGCTAATACCATACTTCTCGCAAATACCAGCCACATCCACCACCTGGGCAGGCTGACCGAACTTGGCAGGCTTATACATATATATATTGTCTGAAAGCAACTGACCATAATCTTTATCAGAAGTCATCATATAGACCTGAAAACCTTCAATCTCAGCTCTTTTCGCCAGTGTGCCTATCACATCATCCGCCTCATAGCCGTCCATCATCACCATGGGAATATTGAATGCGTCAATCACCTTTTTGATATAGGGTATCGAATTGATGATATCGTCAGGAGTTGCTTCTCTGTTGGCTTTATACTCAGCAAAATCCGCATGACGCAAGGTAGGTGCTCCCGTATCAAACGCTACCGCGATATGGGTGGGCTGCTCCTGCCGCAAAACCTCGTACAAGGTATTGGTAAAGCCCAAAGTGGCAGAGGTATTCACCCCTTTGGAAGTGATGCGGGGAGATTTCACCATAGCGTAATACGCCCTGTAAATCAGAGCCATAGCGTCGAGAAGGAAGAGTTTTTTCTGCATAATGCATCGGTATTAAAGACATTCTGCAAATTTACATGAATTTCTCGAATTACACACAAACGGATAATTTTTTTGTAGGGACGCGATTCATCGCGTCCGTATAAAATTTACATAATTTTCCTCATAAAATTGTCACACCTATTTGATTTTTTACATAACTTTGTAGTTTGCATTCTAAAAAAATCAAAAATTATACAAATCACTATAAAACAATCAATTAACACAAATCTCATGAAAAGAATCGAAGAACATCCCATTTTGGATATTCCAAAAGCGGAAGAAGTCACCTTTACCTACAACGGACAGAAAGTGACAGGACACAAGGGCTACACCATCGCAGCGGCCCTGCATCAGGCCGGATTTCCCATCCACAGCCACAGTCTCCAAGGCCGCAACCGCAGCCTTAACTGCGGCATCGGCAAGTGCGGCGCCTGCGAAATGCTAGTGGACGGCACCGTGCGCCGTATCTGCATCACGCCCGTTGACGGTGTGCGTGAAGTGCGCCAAATCGCTCACGAGGAGGCGGAAATGCCCAACGTGGTCGAACAGCATCCCCGCGAAGTGAAAATATACAAGACTACCGTAGCCATCATCGGTGCAGGTCCTGCCGGTCTCGCCTGCCGCGATCAACTCAATGCTTTCGGCATCGACAACCTCGTCATCGACTCCATGAACCGCATCGGTGGCCAGTTCAATATGCAGACCCACCAGTTCTTCTTCTTCGAGCGTGAGAAACGCTTCGGAGGCATGCGTGGTTTCGACATCGCCAAGACCCTGGCGGGTGACGACCAGAGTGGCATCCTGCTCAACCATACCGTGTGGGATCTCCTCGAAGGCCAGCGTGTAGCCATCAAGAACATCGCTACAGGTGAGATGGCTTACGTGGATGCACAACATCTTGTGGTCGCCACGGGTGCCGTTCCCTTCCTGCCCGCTTTCGAAAACGACGATGTCCCCGGTGTCTATACCGCCGCCGTCTTCCAGAAGATGATGAACCAAGAACACACCTTATTGGGCAAGAAAGTGCTCACCGTGGGTGCCGGCAACATCGGTTACCTCACCTCTTATCAGGGCATGCAGGCCGGTGCCACCATCAAGGCCATCATCGAAGCCATGCCTCACGAAGGTGGTTTCCCCGTGCAGGCCAACCGTGTGCGCCGTCTGGGCATCCCCATCATGACAGGCTACACCCTCGTGCGCGCCATCCCCAACGACGACTATAGCGGCATCAAGGGAGCCGTCATCGCCAAATGCGAGAACTTCAAAGCTATTCCCGGCACCGAGCAAGTAATTGACGACATTGACATCATCAACATCTGCACCGGACTTATCCCCGACAATCAGCTCCTCACCAAGGGTCGCGAGGTGTTTGGACACAATGTCTATGGCGCTGGCGATGCCATCCGCATCGGTGAAGGCACCAGCGCAGTGCTCCGTGGCAAACAAGTGGCCTACGAAGTAGCACAAAACCTCAACATCCGATTTAACTACGACGAATATCTCGACATCTCCCGCCAATATATCGACTCTCAGCAGCACCCCGTGCGTGTGTTGGAGAAACCCAATCTTCCCACACCCGAACGTATGAAGCTGAAACCTTTCGTGCAGACCGACTGTATCTATGGCTTCGCTTGCAACCCTTGTACATTTGCCTGCCCGCATGGTGCCATCACCAAGCCCACGACCAGCAGCACACCTACCGTTGACTACAACAAATGCATCGGCTGTATGCAGTGCGTGTCAGGTTGCCCGGGTTTGGCCATCTTCGGCTACGACTTGCAAAAGAATGTATGCTTCCTGCCCATTGAGTACGAAGCAAGCGAAAACGCTGAAGTTTTCTTGGTTGACAACAATGGAAAGAAGGTCGGTGAAGGCGTTATTGAGAAGATTCTAAAAAAGAACAACAAGACCAACGTGGCCCGCGTGCATGTGGACAAGGTTGACGGCCAGATGACCGACATCAAAGGCTTTATCCTCAAAGAAAAATACCCCGAACCCCTCCAGATGAAACCACTCCAAGAAGTGGATGGCAAGACTTACGTCTGCCACTGCGAGGACATCAGCCTCGACACTGTGTTGGCGGCTGTGGGCGACCGTAAGGTTATCTCTGTTGACGAGCTGAAACACATCACCCGTCTCGGCATGGGTCCCTGCCGTGGTAAGCGATGCATTCTGCGTGCCCGCCAAGCCCTCCGTGCCCGTGGCATTGAACTCACAGGCGACGCCACTCCACGTGCACCGCTCTCCAACCAAGTAACTCTCGGAGACCTCTACAACGAGCACTCCAAGGAAGTTTTCGTTTACACCAAGCCCGGCAACGTGCGCCACGAACATGTTCCCGTCCTCATCGCTGGTGGCGGTATTGCTGGTAGCGGATTGCTGCGCTACTTCTCCGAGGCAGGCTGCAAGCCCACGATGATCAACTACAGCCGTGGTGCCTCATGGCGCAACATCGGTGGCGGCCGTCCAGCCTTCTCCAACCCCGACATCGCCGACATCGCCGCTCATAACCGTGAGATTTTCAAAAGTATCCAGGCCGTTCACAATATCAACTTCCAACCTACCACTTACGTCAACCTCGTTCACGACGACGCCACCTACCGCTCCCTCGACGCCTCACGCGCCTGGAGCGACGCCTACATGGTGGAGCGCAAGGACTTCAAGAAAGAAATCTCTCCTCTCTGGGACGACAGCAAGGACACTTACAGCCACGCCCTCATTACCCGCGACTGTTGGCAAGCTACCCCAGGCCGTGTCATCGACTACATCCGCGGTTTGGCCGTGAACAACGGCGGCCGCTACTACGAGGACTGCGAACTGCTGCATGTATGGCGCGATGGCGACAAATATCTCGCCCTTGTGCGTGACCATGAAGGCACATACGTAGAGTACACCTGCGACCACTTCGTCAATGCTATGGGCTGGGGTGCCGAGAAGTTCATTGACCAGCTTGACCTCAACATCGGCCTCTACCCTGTCAAGCACCAAGCCTTCATCACCCGCCGCCTACCTATGATGGGCAAGGTGACGAATGGCAAGCAGGGACCGCTCGACATGATTATTGACCGTCGCCACTACAAAGGCTTCAGTGCCGTATATGGACAGCAATTCGGCCACACTGGCCAGATTATCGGCTGCGCCAGCCCCGACACCGACGCCTACGAGGCACGCCAGAACATCAAATACAACAGCAAGGAGTTCCTCGAGATTGTCTCCGAGGTCTTCGCCGAATGGATCCCCAACCTCCGCGAGGTAGGCTTCCTGGCTGTCTGGGCAGGTCGTTACACCGAACCGCGTTATGTGGTCGATCCCGAAGTCGGTTTGCTCACCGGTCTCCGTGGCCACGGCTTCATGTTAGGCCAGTACCTCTCCAAGCTCTATGTCGATAAGTACCTCGGTCGCGAGGTGCCAAGCTACATGGAACAGCTCAAAATCGGTGGCCCCGGCCTCAGCGAGAACGCATTCAAATAACATAAAAGGCGACTGCGTCCCGCAGTCGCCTACATGTAACAAAGGCTACCTGTGGGCAGCCTTTGTTTTTTAATTGTTGCCTATAACCAACATAATCTATTCAAAACCACATTTTACAATCAACATTTTTTTAAAAAAGTGTTGATTATATACAACATTTTTGTATTTTTGCAGGCAAAATAAAACATCAACTATGGAAACGTTATTCGCAAAACACGCCCGCTTAATCGCAAATACCTCACTGAGTATTGTCAGGGAATTAATGAATCGTGTACATTGGGATGCTCGACTGATATCCATCCAAGGTGCCAAGGGTGTGGGTAAATCCACATTGCTCAAACAATTCGTCAAACTGAATTATCAGCCTAGCAGTCAAAAAGTGCTATACTGTTCCGCCGATACAGTTGATTTTTCTCGAAGAACCTTAGTTGACCTTGCCGATGAGTTTGTCATGAATGGCGGGGAGAGACTCATCATCGATGAAATCCACAAATACGAAGGATGGAGCCGCGAGGTCAAAGAGATTTATGATCTTTACCCTGAATTAAAAATGATTATCAGTGGATCGTCGCTGTTAAGCCTGCTGACCGGGGATGCGGATTTGTCGCGCCGTTGTCTCAAATATACCATGTCAGGATTGTCTTTTCGCGAAGCATTGAGGTTTTATAAAAACCTGGTATTCCCCGTATGGACTTTAGAGGATATATTATCACATCCATACGAATTATGGCAATCTGTCGCAGCTCAATGTAAACCTGTTAAACATTTCAAGGAATACCTGCAATATGGTTATTATCCTTTTTATTTGGATGATCATTCAAGTTATTATACACGTGTTGAACAAGCGGTCAATTATGTCATGGAAACCGAACTGCCACTAATTTGCAAAGTTGACGTGGCTTATATAAGAAAAATCAAGGCGTTAGTTTCCATCATTGCCGAAAGTGTTCCTTACGAAGTGAACGCCAATCGTTTGGCCGCCGCCATTGAGATTGGAAGAGATACTGTTGTGGGGTATCTGAAAAACCTTGGCGATGCCAAGCTGCTAAACTTACTCTATTCCGACAAAAAAAGCATCGGGAAACTTACCAAACCAGACAAAGTATATCTTGAAAACTCGAATTTACTCTACGCCTTAAGTCCATCCAAAGTTGAAATTGGGACAGCACGTGAAACATTTGCAGTGACCCATCTGTCAGAGAATCATGTCGTTGAATATGGCAAGAAGAATGGGGATTTCAAAGTGGACTCCAAATATCATTTTGAAATCGGCGACAAGGACAAAGGTTTCAATCAGATAGCTGATTTACCTGATTCATACGTTTTTGCCGATGATATAGAATCTCCTGTTGGTGCAAAGCTACCTCTTTGGATGCTTGGTTTTTTGTATTGAAAATAGCGACTGCGAGACGCAGTCGCCTACATGTAAGAAGGCTGCCCGTGGGCAGCTTTTTTTATTTGAAAACCAAAGCAAATACTGTCTGTTTGTCACTCTGCACCAAGTTCAACATGCCGTTGTGGTGAATCATGATTTGTCGCGACAGACTGAGGCCAATGCCACTGCCATTGGTTTTGGTTGTGTAAAAAGGCACAAAAATTTCCTCTCTTTTCTGCTGGGGGACAGGCTTCCCGTTGTTGATGACACTGATGACCGTCTGATCCTCGGCATTGAGGTCTGCAACGATGCGAATCTTAGTGGCTTCTGCTTGTATAGCGTTTTTAATCAGATTGTTGAAAACCTGCATCAGCTGTCCTTCATCGGCATAAATCAACAAATCAACCGTCCTTATCTCATAATCAATCGTAACATCCTGCTCATAAGTTTTGCCCTGATGGAGTTGTATCACCCTGTTTATCAGCTCATCCACCGCAATGGTTTTCCTTACAGGCGGTGCCATGCGGGTGAAACTGCGATAGGATTCCACAAAACGTATCAGCTCTTTGGAAGAGGCGGAAATCGTCTCCAAACCTGCTTGCGTGTCCAGACTGCTGTCTTTGGAAAGTGCGTCACTCAACGAGGCTATCGGAGTGATGGTATTCATGATTTCATGAGTCATCACCCTGAATAATTTGCTCCAGGATACAGATTCATTCTGAACAGACTGCTTATCTATAATACTACGGAAACGGTTGAGCGCCCGGTTCAATGCTGTGTTGCTGCGGAAACGGAAATTCAGTTCTCCGTCCTCCAGCGCGTCCATCATGTAGTTGACCTTGTTACTGTCTTTCCGACGAACCACAAGAGCTGTGATGAGCACCGACAGAGCCCAAACTGCTATCAGAATCAAAAGCCATATCCAAGTGCTCATATTCCGTATTTTTTCAGTCTGCCATATAAAGTTGGCCGACTGATATTCAATGCTTTAGCCACCAAAGTAAGATTCCCACCATATTTCTTCATAGCCTGGCGGATGATACGCTCCTCCGCATCCTGCAACGATTCACCTTGTGTTGTACAAACGGCATCGTCTTTCAACTCACTGTCCGTAATCTGCAAATCCGTAGCTTGGATAAGTTCTCCTTCCGACAAGATGACCGCCTTCTCTATTCTGTTTTTCAGTTCCCTGATATTGCCTCTCCACTGACAGTTCTCAAGCAGTGACAGGGCATTCTCAGCGATTCCTTTCACCTCACGATGATACTTCAAGGCAAATTGCTCTATGAAATAAGGAACCAAAGAGGCTATCTCATCCGTCCTTTCCCGCAAGGGTGGAAGATGCAGGGTAACAGTGTTGATGCGGTAATACAAGTCCTCGCGAAACGTCCCTTCGCTCACCATCTGCGGAAGGTCTTTATTGGTGGCACAAATCAGACGAATATCCAGCGGGATAGCCTTCGTGTCACCCACTTTGGTAATGCTGCGGTTTTGCAGTACCCGAAGCAGTTTGGCTTGCAGATGGATGGGGATATTGCCGATTTCATCTAAAAAGAGTGTGGTACCATTGGCCTCTTCCAGTTTGCCTTTATGCTCCGTATGGGCATCGGTGAAAGCGCCCTTCACATGGCCAAACAGCTCACTCTCAAACAATGTTTCAGGAATGGAACCCAAATCCACGCTGACCATCTCCTTCCCCGAACGGGACGAAAGTCGGTGTATCTCGTTGGCCAGCACATCCTTGCCCGTCCCATTCTCACCGGTAATCAATACCGAAGCTTCCGTAGGGGCAATCTTCTCCACCATCTGATGCAGCGCTTTCATGGAAGCACTTTCCCCCCATAGCATTTGTGAAACGGCTGATTCTTGTTTTGCTGGCGGTACGTTCTTATGTTTCTGACAGGCGGCCTCCAAAACCTCAAACAGTTTCTCGTTCTGCCAGGGTTTCACAATAAAGTCAAAGGCCCCGCGCTTCATGCCTTCCACCGCCAAAGCAATGTCAGCGTAAGCAGTGAAGAGCACCACCTCGGTATCAGCAAAGCTGCGTTTCAGTTCCGAAAGCCAGAACAATCCCTCATTGCCAGTGTTGATATCCGCCTCGAAATTCATATCCAGCAGTACCACATCAGGTTTAAAGCTGTTCATCTTGCTCATCAGCTCTTTGGGCGAGGAGATAGTTTCAACATCAGAAAATTGCGCTGGCAGAAGTAGCTTCAGCGTGGAGCGGATGCCCGCATTGTCGTCAACGACTAATATTTTGGCTTTGAGTTTGGACATAAACAATAATGTTAATTATCATGGAAAAACTTTGAAACAAGTTCTTTCACATATCCTTCTGATAGTTTCTTTATACCAATACGGCTTATTTCCTCGTACTCACTTGTCTTCTTACGGATTACATATTTCCGCTCGTTGCCGTTGATAGTGGCAAGCAGATGATAGTTGCCCTTGAATTGCAACTCAATACGGGCATTCTCAATGCATCGACCTAAAGTATCGGTATATTCCGGAACATTACTGGCTTTCTCGAGACCCCATGCTTCAAGATTTTGGGAAAGCGTATTTTCCACAGCAGAAATCCATTGCTCTAGAACACCGTTGCGTTCAGCAATAGAACGAAATTCCAAAACTGCACCAACAACCTTTCGAATAATGCTTTCAGCTTTGCGTATCCCATTTTCGACAGCCAGTTCCCTTACTTCTTCAAGAGTTATACTGGAATATTTTCCCCGAATCATCAGACAATGTTGAGTTTCAGGAAGGAAGCCCCCGGAATTAAAAATATAGGTCATATCGTATGCTGGCGAGAGTCGCCAACACCCTTGTTCATCCATCAAAAACGAGAAGTTCTTGTTATGGTCGTCGGTATTATTGGCCAAGAGGTTGAACACCATCCGACGGAAGGCCTCCTCACAATCAAACTCCGACAGTCTCATTTTGCGGCAAACCCACAGCAATCGCTCATAACTGTCAGCTTCGGGGTATAGAGCCGCTAACGTTTGCATGTGGAGTTTTTTTTCGCCATCCCTGTCAAACCGTTTAGTGACAAAATGTTTGTCTCCTTCAACATCCATCAGCCAACAAGGCATCATCCTTATTCCAGCCTTTGCTGCCATCTCATAATAGGTCATTTCTAGTTCAGCTGTAGAACGTTCACGTATGCCAAATTTCAGGATACAATAGTCAAAACCTTTTAGCTCTCCAATCTGCCCGCTGCGAATTTCGCCGGTCTCGCGATTAATGGCAATGATAGCCTTGGGCTGCCGTCCACCGGCAGAAGTACCCACTGCCATCAACGCTTGCATTGTCAGCGACTGTTCCGGGTCAATATGCATATTCTCCCTTTGCGTATAAATTCGTTCGGACAAATTAATCAAGGCTTTCAAATTTATGTTTTCCTTATGGGAAAAACCTGATGTCTCAGGAAAAAACTCCAATGCTCCCATAGCCCTTTTCCCAATGAAAGCCAGCTTATCGAGCGGTGTAATATCTCCAAGTTTTATTCCTTGTTGCCTGCGCCACTGCTCAAAAAGCTCGTTTCCCCAGGCATCTGGCAATGAATCAGCTAAAAATGGTGGCAATTGCTGGTAAATTTTCTCAGAAGCACCGAATATCGGGCGAAGGTTCTGTGGCAGCTTGATGGAAGCATTGAGCGGTGCGATGTCGAGCCCCGACTCAATCCACTGAGGGTTATATTCGAAATAAGGAAGTCCTCTGCGAGTATCGATGCTCAACCGCCCGACCTCGCGTCCCCATAGCATTATTATCAGTATTCTTGTCATCATCCCGGTTTATTCTTGGGTGTTGGACTTCGGTATGGTATGTCGGATGCGTTGGGTTTTCCTCCCGCTTTCTTTGATAAGATAAAGAGACTCAGGCAGTTCCGGCATCAGTCCGTCAATCCCATTGATGCAACCTATAGCCTTCATCAGCAATAGGAAGGTGCTGAGCGAAAGGTTGGGCACCCTGCCGTTTTCGAACTTATGGATGGTGTTCACCGTAAGCCCCGACTGCTCCGCCACATCCCTCTGGGTCATACGGGAACGCATGCGGTAATCCTTGAAACGGGTGCCCAACAATTGCACCAACTCAGGAATCGAATACTCATAATAATCCGTCATTGTCTCTTAAATTTAATCATCCAATCATATAATTTAAATTCAAATAAATACAATAAATCATCCGATTGTTATATTTAACGATGCAAAGATACGGATTATTTCAATATAACGTACAGTAAATTTCATTTTTTGTAGAGACGCAAAATTTTGCGTCTCTACTGTGACACTCCTATTCCTTCTTCAGCGCCTCAGCAGGGTTCGTCCTCGCGGCGCGCAAGGTTTGCCAAAGGACCGACAGGAAGGCAATAACCATGGAAATGAGCACCGCTATGGCAATAATCCAACCGAAATGTTCAATACGGTAGGCGTAGCGTTCAAGGTATTTTCCAGAAGCCCATACAGCAACGGGAACAGCGATAACCGCCGCTATGCCCACCAGCAGCATATAACTTCTCACTGTTCGCCATAGCTCGCTCCGCACATCACTGCCAAAGGCCTTGCGGACTGCGACACTCTGGGTGTTCTCATCGCTGTAATAGGTGCTCATGGCCACCAAGCCAAGCATTGAAAGCAACACCGAAAGCAACATAAACAGCTCCAACAAACGCATGGTGCGTTTGGCCGGTTCCAATTCTTTTGCCAGAAGATCATCTATATAACCATACTCGTAAGGCTCCTCATAGAATCCGTATTTTTGCTCGCTCCATGTTTTATACAGATTCATAATAGTCCGCTCGGCTTCCTTGTGGTCCCCATTGGTTTTAATCAGCATGCCACAAAAACAATTTAAATCTTCCGGTTTTTGCACCACTATGCCCACATTCAGCTGATAGTATTCGTCAGCGGCGTGGGCTGCGCTTTGTCCTGGAATATCCTTGAAAACACCTCCGATATAATCCGCCTTGCTTTGATTGACACTGAACAACCTGGTAAACATGGTGGAGGTGTCGGAAACGTTGGCCTCCAGATAGGCCCTTTGCCCCAACCACATGGAATTGGCCATGGGATGACCAAAATCCTCTAGGATTTCCAAGCCTAACAAACGGAAATAGGCTGTGTCGCACACAATCAGACTGATAGCTATACCCTCATCCCTATCAGGCAATGGCACTCCCTTCGTATAAAAAACATTTCCTGGATATCCACGTCCATAACCGAATGCCTCCACACAGGGCGTGCTTTCCAGCTGCTCTGCCAAGGTCTTTAACTCATCGGTGTGGATAACACTCATGTCAAGCATAAACAAATCTTCCGTGTTCGCGTTCAAAGGACGTTTCATCATGTGATGCATCTGTATCTCCATCACCAATGCCAATGCTATCAGTATGATTGACAGAACATTCTGAATGGTAATAAAGACCCCGTTGAGCCAGGTTTTGCTTTGCCTGC
>Ga0310786_10005518_pt1 | contig 17122 bp, 12 predicted proteins | sample AusTroGonzalo_MG_FD_203881 | JGI IMG/M metagenome (GOLD analysis project Ga0310786, IMG submission 203881) | Bovine rumen microbial communities from tropical cattle in Woodstock, Queensland, Australia - Gonzalo_03 (v2) (version 2) | ecosystem: Host-associated > Mammals > Digestive system >... | reverse complement strand
TTCCCATATTCCTTTTGCTCGTGGCAGTTCAGGGCTTCGGTCAAGAGCCTCTCGATTCTACCTTTATGGAGAAGGAGGATTCAATTAGTGCGCTATATATCAAGCCAATCCGCAAGCCTGAGAAGTTGCTGAAGCGGGTGATAGAACGCTTGCAATATGACTTGCAGCAGAAACATGAAGTGAGAAAGTTCCGAGTAGATGCGAACTTCAGCCAAGGCTCTTTACTTCCCTTCTCTGCCAGTTCCATCGTTTCTGCGGAAGCTGGTGTTGGTCTCAATAAAGTTCATTTGGATGAGTTCAACTACGAAGGGCCGTACCAACTGGCATTAGCAGACAGCAATGATATAAAACACTTTCTGCTGCAATTCGCCACTTTAAGCCCTGTTCATGCACATAAAACACATTGGGAAACATACAAAGCTAAGTCGCCGCTCGTGAACTACAAGGAAACGATGCGATGGTATAATGTGACTGCCGACAGTATCGCAGACGAAAATGGCAGGAGTGTGATTCGCTTCCGCTTCAATTGGAAAAGCAAGCAGAGGGCAGACTTCGATTGGGAGCATTACAATGGGGAGATTATCGGCATGGCATACTTCGACAGCCGAACCTTGCGACTGAAGCAATTCAAGGGCGGAGCATATCTGCCTTCCCTCAAGTACATTACTCGCCTATACTTTCAAAACGATTACGAAGAAAAGGGCAAGACGCCAATCCTGAAACAAATCTGTGTTTCTGGGAACAAGGATGATATGGAAATGAAGGCTACGGTCCAAAGAATAAAAGACTAAATTGAAACACTTCTTTCCCAAATTGCTTCATTTTGGGCGAAATGATCTTCCTGAAGTAAACTTTCCTATAAATTAAATCTAGAGAGCCTCGAATTAAGTTTCGGGGCTTTCTTTTTTGTATTTCAAGAAAAATGTTGTAAATTTGCACGCAAATTTGCGCATGGTCGTAGAATGAAGATTTTTAAGAAACTCGACATTTATATCATCAAGGGGTTCCTGCTGCTCTTTGCAGGCACTTTCTTTATCTGTCTTTTTATCTTCATTCTGCAGTTCCTGTGGATGTGGATGAACAACCTCATCGGCAAGGGCCTTACCATAGACCTCCTCGCTAAATTCTTCTGGTACAGCAGTTTATTCGTCATTCCACGTTCCATCCCTCTGGCTGTCTTGCTGGCGAGCCTGATATTCTTCGGCAACTTGGGCGAGCATTTCGAGCTGCTCAGCATGAAGTCGGCAGGCATTCCGCTCATCCGCATTTTGGCCCCACTCATCTTTGTATCTGCGCTGATTTGCGGTGCAAGTTTCGTCTTTCAGAACAGAGTAAGTCCCTATGCAACTCGCGAACTTTCGCGACTGGCGTGGAGCATGAAACAGAAAAGTCCGGAGTTGGAGATTCCGGAGGGCATCTTCTACAGCGAGATTCCGGGCTACAACCTCTATGTGGAGCACAAGGACCGCGAGACGGGTATGCTCTACGGCGTGATGATTTACACGAATGCAGGCGGCTACAACGACATTCAGATTGTACTGGCCGACAGTGCACGACTGCAGAGCACGGCAGACAAAATGCACCTGAAACTCTCGCTCTGGGGCGGCGAACGTTTCCGAAACATGGACGCGCAACAGGGCTCGATGCTCAGAGCCAACGTACCGTATATGCGAGAATCGTTCGTGAAGGAGGAGGACATCATTCCCTTCGACGGCAACTTCAACCTGATGGATGCCGACCTCTTCTCGCATAATGCACAGACGAAGGACCTTGCCGAGATAAGCCAGAGCATAGATTCGCTGAGCCACAAGGCCGACAGCGCAAAGCACGCCATCTGCGCAAACCTGCTGCTCACTTATATGCGAAAGAGCCTTCCGGAAGGAATTAAGGACTCGCTCGCCATTGTGAAGCAGGCTCAAGAGATGCCGGCCTTCGACTCGCTCTATCTGGCTCTGGGCGACGAGCATCGCATAAAATCGTGGCGAAACGCGCTGAACCGAGCCGAGACGATGGAGGCCGAATGTCAGTTTAGAGCCTTAGAGACGGGAGACCGCAACCTGAACATCCGCAAACACCGCATTGAGTGGTACAAGAAGTTCACGACGAGTCTGGCCTGTCTGCTCTTCTTCTTCATCGGAGCGCCGCTGGGAGCCATCATCAGAAAGGGCGGCTTGGGCGTGCCGGTAGTGGTGAGCGTCATCATTTTCATCCTCTACTACATCGTCAACCAGGCTGGCGAGAACAATGCGAAGGTGGATGTCTGGACGATTGAGAGTGGCACTTGGCTCAGCACTTTCGTTCTGCTGGGTACGGGCATTTTCCTCGTTCACAAGGCAAATACGGACAGCGTGGTCTTCAACATAGAGGGCTACAAGAATTTCTTCATGAAACTGCTGGGACTTCGCTCGAGCCGTAAGTTGGACAAGAAGGAGGTCATCATCAACGACCCCGACTACTCTACCCTACCTCAACGCCTGGGCGAGCTATCGGAATACTGCATAGAGTGCCGAAAGACGATGCATCTGCGACGGATTCCCAACTACTTCGACCTCTTCTTCAATCCAGGTCAGGACAAGCATGCAGCGGAACTGAGCGACCGCGTGGAAGCGATGGTGGAAGAACTCCACAACACTCGCGACAGCATCATTCTCATGTACACCAACGAGTACCCAATCATCAACCCGAGCGCGCACACCAGACCTTTCCACAACAAACGCCTGAACATGATTTTCGGCATCATCTTCCCGCTGGGATTGCTCGTCTATATGCGCATCTGGCGCTACCGACTGAGGCTCAGGCTCGATCTGCATAGCATTCAACGCATAAACGACCTCATAACAGAAAGAATATTAAAACAAGGATATGGACAATAACGAACCACAATTAAGCTCGATAGAAGCGGCTCTCGACGACTTCCGACAAGGAAAGTTCATCATCGTGGTGGACGACGAGGACCGCGAGAACGAGGGCGACTTCATTACGGCAGCCGAGATGATTACGCCGGAAAAGGTCAATTTCATGCTTCGCAACGGACGAGGCGTGCTTTGCGCTCCCATCACAATGAGCCGCGCCGCAGAACTGGAACTCGACCACCAAGTGGAAGAAAATACTAGTATGCTCGGAACGCCGTTCACCGTAACTGTGGACCTTCTGGAAGGGTGCACAACTGGTGTCAGCACGCACGACAGAGCCGCTACCATCCGCGCTTTGGCCGACCCAAAACGCAAGCCGACAGACTTTGGTCGTCCCGGTCACATCAATCCGCTCTATGCTCAGGACAAAGGCGTTCTCCGCAGAGCTGGACATACGGAAGCGGCAGTCGATTTGGCGCGTCTCGCAGGACTTCAGCCCGCAGCAGCGCTCATAGAAATCCTGAACGAGGACGGCACGATGGCTCGCATGCCACAACTCGTAAAAGTGGCTCAGGAGCACAATCTGAAAATTATCAGCATTCGCGACCTCATCGCCTATCGACTCAAGCAGGAATCGCTCGTAGAGAGAGGTGTGGAAGCCGATATGCCGACGGCAGACGGGCACTTCCACATCATTCCTTTTCGCCAGAAAAGCAACGGCTTGGAGCACGTGGTCCTCTATAAAGGTGAGTGGACCGAAGATGAGCCAATCCTTGTTCGAATGCACTCGAGCTGCATGACGGGCGACATCTTCGGCAGTCAACGTTGCGATTGCGGCGAGCAACTCCACAAATCGATGCGCATGATTGAGAAGGAAGGCAAAGGCCTCATCGTTTATCTCAGTCAGGAAGGTCGCGGAATCGGCCTCATGAACAAGATTGCCGCCTATAAACTTCAGGAGCAGGGCGACGATACTGTGGATGCAAACATTCACCTCGGCTTCCGTCCCGACGAACGCGAGTATGGCGTTGGTGCTCAGATACTTAGAGAGATGGGAGTCGGCAAGATTCGTCTCATCACGAACAATCCCGTAAAGCGCGTCGGACTGGAGAGCTACGGACTGGAAATAGTGGAGAATGTTCCCATCGTGGTCGAGCCGAATGATTACAACCGTCGCTACCTCGAGACGAAGCGCACAAGAATGGGACACAAACTATAAACAATAAACTGAAAACAATATACTATGAACGCATTATCAGAAAGATTACAGAGACTTTCACCCAGCGCAACGCTCGCTATGAGTCAGCGCAGCAGCGAACTCAAGGCTGAGGGTGTGGATGTGATTAACATGAGTGTGGGCGAACCCGACTTCAATACGCCCGACCATATCAAAGCTGCGGCCATCAAGGCAGTCGAGGAGAACTACAGCCGCTACTCTCCCGTTCCGGGTTATCCCGAGCTGAAGAAGGCTATCGTGGCTAAGCTCAAGAACGAGAACGACCTTGATTACGCTCCCAGCCAAATCCTTTGCAGCAACGGCGCGAAGCAGAGCGTCTGCAACACCATCATGGCCATCGTGAATGCAGGCGACGAAGTCATCATTCCTGCTCCCTATTGGGTTAGTTATCCGCAGATGGTTCTCCTTGCAGAAGGCACTCCCGTCTTCGTCGAGGCAACCATCGAGCAGGATTTCAAGATTACGCCCGAGCAACTTGAAGCCGCCATCACGCCCAAGACAAAGGCACTCATCCTTTGCTCTCCCAGCAACCCGACCGGCTCCGTTTACAGCAAGAAGGAGCTCGAGGCGCTGAAGGAGGTTCTGCTTCGTCACGAGCAAGTCATCATCATTGCCGACGAGATTTACGAGCACATCAACTACATCGGCGAGCATGCAAGTATGGCGCAGTTCCCTGAAATCAAGGAGAGAGTGGTCGTCATCAATGGTGTCAGCAAGGCTTACGCGATGACTGGTTGGAGAATTGGCTTCATCGCAGCTCCCGATTGGATTGTAAAAGGTTGCAACAAGCTTCAAGGACAATACACAAGCGGTCCTTGCTCGGTTAGTCAGAAGGCTGCCGAAGCCGCTTTCGCTGGTCCTCAGCAATGTGTTGAAGATATGCGTCAGGCTTTCGAGCGCAGGAAGAATCTCATCGTTAAGTTGGCAAAAGAGATTCCTGGTCTCGAAGTCAACAATCCGCAAGGCGCTTTCTATCTCTTCCCCAAATGCAGCAGTTTCTTCGGCAAGAAGGACGGCGACAGAATTATCAACAATTCTACCGACCTTGCAATGTATCTGCTTGAAGTTGGGCACGTTGCAACTGTAGGCGGCGATGCTTTCGGCTCTCCCGAATGCTTCCGCATGAGTTATGCAACAAGCGACGAGAACATCGTCGAAGCCATGAAGCGCATCAAAGAAACACTTGCAAGACTGAAATAATAGCGTCTCGCAAACAACAATAAAAAGAGGCAGGCGAATCGAATCGTCTGCCTCCTTTGTTTCATATATCTGTTGTCCGTAGTCTATAGTCTGTTGTCTGCTTAGTGCATGAGTGCGCTTACGAAAGCTGCTACTGCTACGCCTGCTGCAACACCAGCTACACCTGCGGCCACATTGTTGTCAACTACTACGACTTCGTGATGGTGAGCGTGGTGGTGATGACGGCGAGCCTCTTCCATGCGACGCATCTCCTCCATCCTTCTGCGCTCTTCCATGCGACGACGTTCTTCAATCTTTCTGAGTTCGTGCTTAGACAATTTCTTTCCATGATGCTTGTCAAAGTCATTGTGATGTCCGTTATAGCGTACTTCAACTCTGCCTTTGTCGTTCATATGAAACTCGTTGTGCTTTGCACCAACTTTTGCGTTTGCGTTCATGCCCATCGCCATCATGATGGCAAATGCTGCGAAGTAAATCATCTTTTTCATAACCTTTGCTTTTAAAGAGTTAAACAATCGGTTTCTTTTTGTTTCTGATGCAAAGGTACGGCGATATTCTGGGGGAGAAAGGATGTTTTTCCCTAAAGTGTTGGAGGAATTTCCCTACGCTTTAAGAGATATGTCCCAAGCAGACAAACTGGGGCACAAAGGGAATTGATGAGGAAATAAGTGTTGAAGCCCAGCCGTTCTACCATCCAGCCGCTAATAGCCATAGGCACAAGCAGGCAGACAGAGACGAGCGGAATCTGGAGCATATTGATGGTATTGCGATAGCGGGCTCCTGAGATTGCGCTAATGGGCAGACGGCAAATGCCGAGCCCCAAGCCAAAGAGAAGTTGGGCCGACATAGTGCAAAGACACAACTGCCAAAGAGCCTGAGGCGGCCAATATGTCATTCCTAAGTAAACGAATGGCGAAAGTACAATACAGAAAGCCATCGGCCAAAAGAGTCGTTCCAAAGTATGAAGTCTGATGAGACGCCTCCCCAGAAAGAGTCCCACACTAAAGGCAATCACGCCTATAGTTCCTTGAGCAAAGCCGATTTCCTGCATCGTACATTGCAAACCTCCTTGCGCTTGCGATAAATATAAATATAGTACGCGCGCGTGAAACATGAGTCCTTGAGGCAACAAGAGCAGGAAAAGAATGAGAACAGGCTGCCACCATTTCTCTTGATGACGGATGCGGTCGATGATTCGCAACTCGGCTTTCACAGAGGCTCCTACGCTATGCTTCGAACCACTATCGCCCACTCGAGGGCTTCGCAACCAGATGAGATGATGGAAGACGAATATCAGGAAGAGTCCCGCAGCAACATAACATCCTACAGACCACGAGTAACGAATCTGCCTGAAATAAACCTGAAGCGTTCCCACCAAGAAGATGAGAGCGCCATAAGTAAAGATGATTGCAGCCTGAGAGCAAGCCAACTTGGGAGCCGTAAGCAGTTTCTGGAAGACTGGCCTCAGCATTCGTTCGTAGTACATTCTTGCCGCGAGTTCGTGCCAAGCACAAAGCAAACTGACGAACAACAGGGAGAAGAAGACTCCGGCTGGCCCTCTGTTGAAGGAGAAGGCAAGGAACACAAGGCTGATGAAGAGCAAAGCCTCGATGAGATGAAGCATTTGCCTGAAGTGCCCCACTCTCCTCACCCACGAACGCATGAAGCTCTTCAGCACCCAAGGAATGAAGAGAAGGGCCGAAAGAAGTGTTGCGACGGCTGGCCTCAACTCCAATTGGAGCAACATCAGCAAGGCCACATAAGTGACAATTGCCGCAGGTAATTCTTCCGCAGCAAAGAGCGTCAGGAACCAACCTCCGCGAAGAGGGGCTCTTTTAGTAGCTTCTAGCGATGAGGACACGCGCCTTGCTGGGTTTGCCGGTTACCATATCCACACCAGGAGTCTGCTCGAAGCCGAAAGGCACGCAGCGGATTGTTGCCTGCGTCTCTTCCTTAATCTTGGCTTCTGTCTCAGCAGTTCCGTCCCAATGACAGAGGAAGAAGCCGCCATCTTTGACGCGCTCCTTGAACTCTTCGTAGTTGTCGCATTCGTAGATATGAGCATCGCGGAAGGTCTTAGCCTTCGTGAAGATGTTCTTCTGAATGTCGCCAAGCAGTTCCTGAACGTAGGCGGCGATGCCTTCGAGAGGACGAGTTTCCTTCTCCAAAGTGTCTCGACGCATCACTTCCACAGTTCCGTTCTCCAAATCTCTTGCTCCAAGAACGAGACGAACAGGCACACCCTTCAGCTCATAATCAGCAAACTTGAAGCCAGGACGCTTGTTGTCGGCATTATCATACTTGACGCTGATGCCCATCTTCTTCAGTTCGTCCATAATCGGAGCGACTGCTGCATCTACGGCTGCCACTTGTTCGGGCTTTCCGCCAATAGGAATGATGACCACCTGAATAGGAGCAAGGGCTGGAGGCAGAACGAGACCATTATCGTCGGAATGCGTCATAATGAGCGCTCCCATCAGTCGAGTACTTACGCCCCAAGAGGTTGCCCAAGCATATTCGGGTTTGTTCTCTTTGTTGAGGAACTGCACCTCGAAGGCTTTACCAAAGTTCTGTCCGAGGAAATGGCTGGTTCCGCTTTGCAGAGCTTTACCGTCCTGCATCATCGCTTCGATGGTATAAGTATCGAGGGCACCAGCGAAACGCTCCGTCTCACTCTTAACTCCCTGAACCACAGGAACTGCCATATAATCTTCAGCAAAATTTGCATAGACCTTGAGCATCTGCTGAGCTCGCTCCTCAGCCTCTTCTCTTGTGGCATGAGCCGTGTGGCCTTCCTGCCAAAGGAACTCGCTAGTGCGGAGGAAGAGACGCGTTCTCATCTCCCATCTCATCACATTACACCACTGGTTTACCAAGAGAGGAAGGTCGCGATAAGACTGAATCCAGTTCTTGAAAGTGTTCCAGATGATAGTCTCTGAAGTGGGACGAATGATGAGCTCCTCTTCCAACTTGGCTGCAGGATCTACCACAACTCCATCGTGCGTCTCGTTAGTCTTGAGGCGATAGTGAGTTACTACGGCACACTCCTTAGCAAAACCTTCCACATGCTCTGCTTCCTTCGAGAGGAAACTCTTGGGAATGAGCAGGGGGAAATAAGCATTCTGAACGCCAGTCTCCTTGAACATATCGTCGAGGGTGCGTTGCATCTTCTCCCATATTGCATAACCGTAAGGCTTGATCACCATGCATCCGCGAACGTCGCTCTGCTCGGCCAGATCGGCCTTTACCACCAGTTCGTTGTACCATTTGCTGTAGTCCTCGCTTCTCTTTGTGAGGAAGTCCAATTCTTTTGCCATATTGCGAATTTTATTATGTCTGGTTATCTTTCCAAACAACCCCAGTTACGTTGGCAAACTTAACGTGTTACGTTTGCAAAGTTAACGTGTTACGATTGCAATCTTAACTGCAGTTGTTTTGCAGGTTAACCTGCTGGAATGTCTCTTTTATTAAAAAGCGATTGCAAAAGTACAAAAAAAAAGCCGATTATACATCCGTTTACAAAAAAATGTTTATCTTTGCATCAGAAAAAGGACGAAAAAGGAAAAAACTATAGTATTAACTTCTAAAACAAACAAAGATGAAAGCAAAGAAGTATTTACTGGGTGCTTTGGCAATGGCTTTGGTACTCTCTGGTTGTAACATGAACAACACAACTAAGGGCGGTCTGATTGGTAGTACTGGCGGCGGAGCTGTAGGCGCAGGCCTGGGTGCTGCAATTGGTGCTCTCATTAACGGTTCTCAAGGCGCTAAGATGGGTGCTGCCATCGGTGCTGGCGTAGGCGTTGCAGGCGGTACAACTGCTGGTGTCCTCATCGGCAAGAAGATGGATAAGGCTAAAGCAGCCGCAGAAGCAGTTGCAAATGCTCAGGTTGAGACAATTACCGACAAGAACGGTCTGGAAGGCGTTAAGGTTACCTTCGACAACGGTATTCTCTTCAAGGTGAACAAGAGCGACTTGCAGGCAGCAGCACAACAGTCTCTGCGTCAGTTCGCAACAAACGTTCTCAACATTTATACCGATTGCGACGTTGACATCTACGGCTTTGCAAGCAGCGACGGTAGCGACGCTCTCAACCTCGCTCTCAGCCAAAGCCGCGCAAATGCAGTCAGCAGTTTCCTCACAAACGCTTGTGGCGTAAGCACAAACCAGATTAAGAAAGCTACTGGTCTTGGCGAAGATCCCACCTACCTCATCTATGATGCAAATGGTAAGGAAGATCGTAATGCAAGCCGTCGTGTAGAGGTTTATCTCTATGCAAGCGAGGCTATGATCAACGCTGCAAACGCAGGCACTCTGCAATAAAAAGTGCTCGGAAAACTACAGAAACTCTTGCGATGGATTGTGCTCCTGTTCTTTGGGAGCACAATCCTCGCTGTTTTAATCTATAAGTGGTGTCCCGTCTATGTTACTCCACTTATGGTAATTCGTTGTGCCCAACAAGTTAGTCACGGCGAAAAGATTCGCCTGAAACATCATTGGGTGCCGCTCGATTCGATGAGCATCTACATGCCCGTAGCCGTTATGGCAAGCGAAGACCAGCGATTCCTCACACATAATGGCTTCGACTTCATCGAAATCAACAAAACCATAAAAGAGCGCAAATCCGGCAAACGCTTTCGTGGAGGGAGCACCATCAGTCAGCAAACGGCCAAAAATGTTTTCCTTTGGCCCAAACAAAGCTGGGTTCGCAAAGGTCTGGAGGCTTATTTCACAGTCCTCATAGAATTCATTTGGGGCAAAGAACGCATTATGGAAGTCTATCTCAACTCAATCGAGATGGGCGATGGCATTTATGGAGCCGAAGCAGTTGCGCAACAACACTTTGGCAGAAGAGCAATCACTCTGACTCGCCCAAACTGCGCTCTTATTGCCGCAACCCTGCCTAATCCGCTGAAATACAGCAGCAAAGAGCCTTCTTCTTATATGCTCAAAAGGCAGACAGCCATCATGGCTCAAATGCGTCATATCGACGTTTTTCCTAAAAAATAGTGCCAAATTTGCACTTTTTGCCATATAGACTTTGCAATTTAGAAAGTTTTTTATATCTTTGCAGCGCAAATTCTATATATATTAATTATGTTCGAGTCTTTCTATAGAATGCATCAGTATCTGGTGGAACGCACTCAGGCTCCCATCAGACGTGCCTTGATGGACGAAATTGATTGGCACAAACGACTTATTGGTATTAAGGGAAGTCGCGGAGTTGGCAGAACAACTTTCCTGCTTCAGTATGCAAAGGAAAACTTCGGTCCCAGAGATCGCAGGTGCCTTTACATTAACATGAACAACTTTTACTTCCAAGGGAAAACGCTTTTCCAGTTTGCTCAGGAGTTCATGCAAGCAGGAGGTCAGGTTTTGCTCATCGACCAAGTGTTCAAGTACCCTGATTGGAGTCACGACCTTCGCCTCATTTACGACCGTTGCCCTCGACTCAAAGTGGTCTTTGCAGGTTCGAGTGTGATGCGGCTCAAAGAGGAAAATCCAGAGTTGAACGGCATTTGCGCAAGTTACAACCTGCGTGGCTTCTCCTTCCGCGAGTACCTGAACCTCAGGGCTGGAACTAATTTCCGTCCTTATACCATTCGCGAAATTCAGAACCGTCACGAGCACATTGCCGAAGAAGTATTGCCTCAGGTGAATCCTCTCGACTACTTCAACGACTATCTCCATCACGGATACTATCCCTTCTTCCTGGAGAAAGCAAGCTTCATCGAGAATCTCTTGAAGGCCATCAACATGATGATTGAGGTGGACATCTTGCTCATCAAACAGATCGACCTCAAGTATCTGAGCAAAATCAAGAAGTTGCTCTATCTGCTTGCTACAGGCGACTACGGAGCTCCCAATGTCAGTCAGTTGGCTCAAGACCTGCAAACCAGTCGCGCAACTGTGGTCAACTACATCAAGTACCTCAGCGACGCTCGTTTGCTCAACATGCTCTATCGTCCAGGAGAGGACTTCCCCAAGAAGCCCGCAAGCATCCTCTTGCACAATACGAACCTGATGTATGCCATGATGCCCGACTTCAACGACGAGCAGATGGTTATGGAAACCTTCTTCCAGAACGCACTTTGGGGCCGCCATCAAGTACAGAAGGGCGACCGCAGCTGCACTTTCATCGTCGATAAGAACATGAAGTTCCGCATCTGTCTGGAGCAGCCGAAACGCAAGAACACAGATGTTCTCTACGCTCTTGCTGGCGTGAAAGAAGGCCTCGAGCAAGAGATTCCTCTCTGGATGTATGGATTCTTATACTAAATCAACCTCATATTTTAAATCAATAGATTATGAAACACAATTGGATTGAAAAATTATTGATCGTCATCGCATGGATTGGTCTAATTGGTGGCATTGCTTTTGGTACGCTTGTTAGCAAAGGCATTTTCGAATCTAATCTGGAAATGAGCTTCCCCAAAGCCTTTGTGGTATTTGTTGGCAGCATTTTCGCTTCCGTTGCAGGATGGGCGGTATTGATGCTCTTGGTTAGCATCTCAAATAAGGTAAGAAAGATTGAAAGTAAAGTTAATTAAGTTTTTCATATACGAAAATGGCAAAAGAAAAGAAATTTATCACTTGCGACGGTAATGAGGCCGCCGCTCATGTGAGTTACATGTTTTCAGAGGTAGCTGCTATCTACCCCATTACCCCGTCTTCTCCAATGGCGGAGCACGTTGACGAGTGGGCTGCTCGCGGTCGTAAGAACCTTTGGGGACAAACCGTCAGCGTTCAGGAAATGCAGTCTGAGGCTGGTGCTGCTGGTGCCGTTCATGGTTCTTTGCAGGCTGGTGCTCTCACTACAACTTTCACGGCTTCTCAGGGTTTGCTCCTGATGATTCGTAATATGTATAAGATTGCAGGTGAGCTGATTCCTTGCGTGTTCGACGTTTCTGCTCGTACGCTTGCTTCTCATTCTCTCTGTATCTTTGGTGACCATCAGGATGTAATGGCTTGCCGCCAGACTGGTTTCGCTATGCTTTGCGAAGGTTCAGTTCAGGAAGTAATGGACCTCACAGCCGTTGCTCACCTCGCTTCTCTCGAGACGATGGTTCCGTTCGTAAACTTCTTCGACGGCTTCCGCACTTCTCACGAGTATCACAAGATTGAACTCATGGACCAAGAGGACATCCGTCCACTTGTAAAGGAAGAGTACATCAAGCGTTTCCGCGACCGTGCTATGAGCCCAGAGCGCCCCATCACTCGCGGTACTGCAGAGAATCCTGAAACGTTCTTCACTCATCGCGAGGCTTGCAATCCTTATTACGATAGCGTTCCCGAAGCAGTTGAGAAGTATCTCGGCGAAATCAGCAAGATTACTGGTCGCGAGTATCACCTCTTCTCATACTACGGAGCAAAGGATGCTGATCGCATGATTATCCTCATGGGTTCTGCAACCGATGCCGCTCGCGAAGCTATCGACTACCTGAATGCTAACGGTCAAAAGGTTGGTTTGATTAGCGTTCACCTTTATCGTCCCTTCTCTGTTAAGCATTTGCTCGCTTCAGTTCCCAAGACTGTGAAGCGTATTGCTGTGCTCGACAGAACAAAGGAACCTGGAGCAAACGGCGAGCCTCTGTATCTCGATGTTAAGGATGCCTTCTTCGATGTTGAAGACCGTCCTCTCATCGTTGGTGGCCGCTATGGTCTTGGTTCTCACGACACCACTCCTGCTCAGATTATTAGCGTGTTCAACAACCTCGCTATGCCTGAGCCCAAGAACCACTTCACCGTTGGTATCGTAGATGATGTGACCTTCACCTCTCTGCCCGCAGTTGAGGAGATTGCTCTTGGTGGTGCTGGTATGTTCCAGGCTAAGTTCTATGGTCTTGGTGCTGACGGTACCGTTGGTGCCAACAAGAACAGCGTGAAGATTATCGGCGACAATACCGATAAGTACTGCCAAGCTTACTTCAGCTACGACTCTAAGAAGTCAGGCGGCTTCACTTGCTCTCATCTACGCTTCGGCGACACACCAATCCGCAGCACTTATCTCGTGACGACTCCGAACTTCGTTGCTTGTCACGTTCAGGCTTACCTGCATATGTATGATGTGACTCGCGGTTTGCAGAAGAACGGCACATTCCTCTTGAACACCATCTTCGAGGGCGAAGAGCTGGCGAAGTTCATGCCGAACAAGGTAAAGCGTTATTTCGCTCAAAACAACATCACCGTTTATACCATCAACGCCACCAAGATTGCTCAGGAGATTGGTCTCGGCAACCGCACGAACACAATCCTGCAGAGCGCATTCTTCCGCATTACTGGCGTGATTCCCGTTGATTTGGCTGTAGAGCAGATGAAGAAGTTCATCGTGAAGTCTTATGGCTCAAAGGGTGAGGATGTGGTAAACAAGAACTATGCAGCAGTTGATCGTGGTGGCGAATACAAGCAGTTTGCAGTCGATCCCGCATGGGCAAATCTGCCTGATGATGCTGAGAAGGTCGACAACGCTCCCGCATTCGTTAAGGAAGTTGTTCGTCCCATCAACGCTCAAGCTGGTGACTTGCTGCCCGTTAGCGCCTTCACAAAGTTCAACACAGCCGACGGTTCTTGGGAAGTTGGCACAGCCGCTTACGAGAAGCGCGGCGTAGAAGCCTTCGTTCCTGCATGGAACAAAGAGAACTGTATCCAGTGTAACCAATGTGCATACATCTGTCCTCATGCAGCAATTCGTCCATTCGTTCTGACCGACGACGAGTTGGCTAAGTTCGATGGCCTCGAGAGCATCGAGATGAAGGCTCCTGCCACGATGAAGGGCATGCACTTTGTTATCGAACCTTCCGTTCTTGATTGCTTAGGTTGCGGCAACTGTGCAGACATCTGCCCAGGCAATCCCAAGCTCGGCAAGGCTCTTACAATGGTTCCGTTCAACCCAGATGCAGCCGACATGAAGAAGATGGCTGCCGATTGGGACAAACTGGTGAAAGTGCCCAGCAAGCAGTCGCTTGTTGACATCAAGCAGAGCGTCAAGAACAGTCAGTTCGCTCAGCCTTTGTTCGAGTTCAGTGGCGCTTGCTCTGGTTGTGGTGAGACTCCTTATGTGAAGCTCATTTCTCAGCTTTTCGGCGACCGTCAGATGATTGCCAACGCAACTGGTTGCTCCAGCATCTATTCCGCTTCTATTCCTTCTACACCTTACACCAAGAACGAGAAGGGCCAAGGTCCTTGCTTCAACAACTCCCTGTTCGAGGACTTCTGCGAGTTCGGTCTCGGTATGGCTCTCGGTAACAAAAAGATGAAGGAACGCGTAGCTAAACTGCTGGCTGAATCTGCTGCAAACGAGAAGTGTCCTGCTGAATACAAGGCACTTGCAGAGGAGTGGATTGCCAACAAGGAAGATGCAGACAAGACCAAAGAGATTGCTCCGAAGCTTCGCGAGTACATCAAGGCAGCTGCAGAGGCTGGTTGCGAAATCAACAAGGAACTGCAGACGCTCGATCATTATCTAGTTAAGCGCTCTCAGTGGATTATCGGTGGCGACGGCGCAAGCTATGATATCGGTTACGGCGGCCTCGACCATGTGATTGCTTCTGGTGAAGACGTGAACATCCTCGTGCTCGATACTGAGGTTTACTCCAATACTGGCGGTCAGGCTTCAAAGGCTACGCCTCTTGGTGCAATTGCTCAGTTCGCAGCTCAAGGCAAGCGTATCCGCAAGAAGGACCTCGGCATGATTGCCACCACTTATGGCTACGTTTATGTCGCACAGATTGCAATGGGTGCCGACCACTCGCAGACACTCAAGGCTATTCGCGAGGCTGAAGCTTGGCACGGCCCATCTATCATCATCGCTTACGCTCCCTGTATCAACCACGGTCTCAAGGCTAAGGGCGGCATGGGCAAGAGTCAGGCAGAGGAGAAGAAGGCTGTTGAGTGCGGTTACTGGCACTTGTGGCGCTTCAATCCCGCTCTCATCGAGGAAGGCAAGAATCCGTTCAGCCTCGACTCGAAGGAGCCGAATTGGGAGAACTTCCACGACTTCCTCATGGGCGAGGTGCGTTACCTCTCTGTCAAGAAAGCTTATCCCGACGAAGCAGAAGAGCTCTTCGCAGAAGCTCAGCGTATGGCTCAGCTCCGCTACAAGAGCTACGTTCGCAAGACTCAGGAGAATTGGGAAGACTAATTCCCTGTCTATATCAAAAGGAGCATCCGATTGTTGGGTGCTCCTTTTTCTATTCAAAACTATGAAGACAAACTTATGAGAGCCCTCACCACCCTAATTCTTTCTTTGGCTGTACTTGCGACGAAAGCCCAAGTGCAGAACATGGTCGTTCACAAAGCTGACGGCTCCGTTGTCCGTTATAATGTAGAAAGTGTGGACAGCATCACTTTCGAAGAGATTCCCAAGTGGAGCAACCGCTCTGTGGAGGCTCAAAACCTACTCACTTACCTCGAAGAAAACGTGGGGAAGAAGATTCTGACGGGCACTCATGCTTGCGTGAATTACAACACCAACGAAGCCGATTGGGTTCACAAGCACACTGGCAAATACCCCGCCATCAACACTTTCGACTTCATTCACGACATTTATTCCACTTCTGGAGGCTGGATAAATTACAGCAGTTCAACCATTTGGCGAAATTGGACGAGCAAAGGCGGTATCATGTCGGCAATGTGGCATTGGAATATGCCCACCAATGATGGTAGCGACTGGACTTGCACACCCGGCTCCGAACCCAACCAGACCGGTTTCCGTCCCTCAGCCATCTTCTCGCCCAATACTGACGAATACAAGACTATAATAAGCCGAATCGATCAAATAGCTAAATGGCTAAAAGCCACGAAAACAGCCAAGATTCCCGTCCTTTGGCGGCCTCTCCACGAAGCTCAAGGCAACTGGACAGAAGCCAATCCGGGCACCAGCTGGCACAAAGCATGGTTCTGGTGGGGAATTGACGGACCTGAAGCATTTGTCGAACTGTGGAGAGTGATGTACGACCGCTTGGTGAACTACCATGGACTCACAAACCTCATCTGGGTGTTTACCGCAGGAGACTCTAAGCGCTGGTACCCTGGAGATGAATACGTCGACATCGTGGCATACGACTTCTACGATAAGAACCTGAGCGAAATGCGGTGGTGGTACGACTTCTTCCACGAAAACTTCCCTGGCAAGCTCTATGCCATCAGCGAATTCGGCAATATTCCGAAGGTCTCAGAGTTCTGGGCAGACGGTCAGTATTGGAGCTTTCTCATTCCGTGGTACGACTATGACCGTACCAATAAACCCAGCGACGAAGCCTTCAACAGTACCGACCACACAAACGCAAACATCGAATATTGGCTCGATGCCCTCAGTCAGGATTACGTCATAACTCGTGACGAACTGCCCAGTTTCAAGGAATAAAAGCAAACTTGACTGGCGTTGATTGCAAACAACCCCAGTTACGATGGCAAACTTAACGTGTTACGTTGGGGATTTTAACGTGTTACGTTGGCAAAGTTAACGTGTTATGTTTGCAATTTACCCTGCATCTTTTAGTTTTGTTAATTATTGATGATAAAAAAGATGATATCTCCCTAAATTTCACTATATTTGCAATGGAATTTCGAGGTATTCGTCTATGAGGACATACAAACATCTTGTTCTTTTGGCCGCATTGGTCTTGAGTACTATAGTCTTTGCTCAGCCTGGGCGCACTACTAATAGTCTTAACTTCGGTTGGCTATTTCACGCTGGCGACTTGAGCGATGGTGCTTTGCCAATGTTGGATGATAGTAGTTGGCGCAAGATTGACCTTCCTCACGACTTTCAAATAGAGCAACCATGGGTAGCTCCAGCTCCTTCCGAGCGGCCAGAGAATACTGATGTTG
>Ga0310786_10005517_pt1 | contig 17125 bp, 23 predicted proteins | sample AusTroGonzalo_MG_FD_203881 | JGI IMG/M metagenome (GOLD analysis project Ga0310786, IMG submission 203881) | Bovine rumen microbial communities from tropical cattle in Woodstock, Queensland, Australia - Gonzalo_03 (v2) (version 2) | ecosystem: Host-associated > Mammals > Digestive system >... | reverse complement strand
GTTAAAAAAAGGCGGAGTGACATATATCTGCCTAAAACTAATTCAACGATTAAGAAAATCGCATTTTCCGCAAAGAAAAGTGACGGATTCAATCCGTCTTTAACGGTATGTGATGAGGTGGCAAGTTGGCAAGGTGATGCCGGTCTCAAACAGTATGAAGTCATGAAATCCGGCATGGGTGCAAGAGAAATGGGTGACGAGCCAAGCATTCTGCTTTCTTGCACAACATCAGGGTATCAGAATGACAGCATATATGACGAGCTTGTGAAGCGGTCAACAAGGTTTCTGCTTGGCGAGAGCAAGGAACAGAGGCTTCTGCCGTTCCTGTACATGATTGACGATGTTGAAAAATGGAATGACATCAACGAATTACGCAAGAGCAATCCAAATCTTGGGGTGTCTGTTTCTGTGGATTATCTACTTGAGGAAATTGCCATAGCAGAAGGGTCACTTTCTAAAAAGACCGAGTTCATCACAAAATATTGCTGTCTGAAACAGAATTCATCCACAGCATGGCTTTCCACACAGACAGTTGAAAAATGCATGGGCGAGGAATTGCACATTGAGGATTTTGCCCACAGCTACTGTGTTGGAGGGTTAGACCTTTCACAGACAACAGACCTGACATCTGCCTGTGTTGTGATTGAGAAAAATGGCATCCTGAATGTGTTCAGCAAGTGTTGGCTGCCATCAGAGAAAATACAAGAGGCCACGGATCGTGATGGTGTGCCTTATCAATTATACATAGAGCGTGGCCTTCTTGAGCCATCAGGTGAGAATTTTGTTGATTATCATGATTGCTTTAATTGGTTTGTAAGCCTTGTTGAGCAATTTGAAATTCTGCCTTTGGTCATAGGTTATGACAGATACAGCGCACAGTATTTGATTCAAGACCTACAAGGTTACGGATTCAAGTGTGATGATGTTTACCAAGGTGACAATCTTTGGGGTGTCATGCAAGAGGCCGAAGGCCTGATGAAAGACGGAAAGATTTGCATTGGAGACAATGACCTGTTGAAGATGCATTTTTTAAATAGTGCGGTCAAAATGAGTACAGAAAGAGGCCGAGGCCGATTGATTAAAATCTCACAGACAGCACACATTGACGGAATGGCAGCGTTACTTGATGCGCTGACAGTTCGGCAGAAATGGTATGCCGAATATGGCGAACAGTTAAAGAATGAGGGATAACTACATGAGTTTATTCACAGTATATAAACATACTTCTCCTGACGGAAAGGTTTATATTGGGATAACTTGTCAAAAGCCTGAAGAACGATGGAAAAAAGGAAAAGGCTATAAAAACAATCCTTATCTCACAAATGCGATTCAAAAACATGGATGGGATAATTTCAAACATGAGATTATATACGAAGGGTTGACGGAAGAACAAGCCAAGGCAATTGAAGTTGAGTTGATAAGATTGCACCATGCAACAAATCGCAAATATGGCTACAACATAACCGATGGCGGAGATTGTAGTTCAGGGATGAAAGGAAAGCACCACAGCGAGGAAACAAGGTCAAAGATGAGCGCAGCACATTCAGGATTCAAACACACTAAAGAATCAAAGGCGAGAATGAGCGAGGCGCAAAAGGGAAGAAAAAATAACGAGAAACAAAGGAAGGCTGTTTCAGAAGCAAGGTCAATGCCTGTCATGTGCATTGAAACAGGTGTGATTTACCACAATGCACATGATGTTAAGCGATTTCTTGGAATCAATCCTTCAAACATATATGAAGCGTGTAAGGGGATTGGGTATAGAAAGACAGCCGGAGGCTTCCATTGGAAGCGTGTAGCAATAAGCGAGGTATAACATAATGTCATTATTTACCGACATATTCAGACCTGACAGGAAACAACAGAATGCGGTGAGGGGTGCGGAGATTTTTAAGACCCTTACACCATATAAGCCTGTATTCCACACTTGGCAAGGGTCAATTTATGAGAGTGAGCTGATCCGTGCAGCAATCTATGCGAGGGCAAGGCACATCAGCAAACTGAAATTTGATGTGACAGGGGTTGCCAAATTGGGCCTTCAGAGCAAACTGAAACAAGGGCCGAATCAATGGCAGACATGGCCACAGTTCCTGTCAAGAACATCAACAATACTTGACATCCATAACACGGCATTCATTGTTCCTGTGAAGGATAAGAGCCTCACAACAACAGGATATTACACAGTACTTCCTACAAGGTGTGAGGTTGTTGAATATGACAATGATATATGGTTAAGATACAGATTCAACACAGGTGACATCGGTGCGGTGCGCCTGAATGAATGTGTCATCCTTACACAGCACCAATACAAAAGGGATTTCTTTGGAGAGACCAACACGGCACTTGACCCGACACTAAAGGTGATTGACCTTAACAAACAGGGTGTTGAAGAAGCCATCAAGAATGGTGCGACATTCCGTTTTTGGGCAAAGATGAATAACTTTACCAAAGATGCTGACCTGAAGAAAGAGGCAGACAGATTTGGGTCAATGGCCTTCGGTGAGGATTCTGACGGCATGTTGCTTTTCCCAAATACTTATACGGATATTCATCAGTATGAGAACAAGCCATTCACAGTTGATTCAGCGCAAATGGATCAAATCAACAGAAGTGTCTATAACTACTTCGGTGTGAATGAGGATGTTCTGCAAAACAAGGCTTATGGTGATGCCTGGGCAGCATTCTATGAAGGCTGTGTTGAGGTCTTTGCAATTGCTCTTTCAGATGGTCTTACAAAGGCCATGTACACGGAAAGAGAAAGAGCAACAGGCAATGCGGTCATGTTCACATCCAACAGGCTTCAGTACATGAGCAATGCCGACAAGTTGGCTGTTGCAGCGCAATTGACCGACAGAGGCATCTTCAGCATAAACGAGGCAAGAGAAGTCTTTAACCTGTCACCTGTGGAAGGCGGAGACATCCGCACCATTCGTGGCGAGTACAAGAATGTAAGTGATTTGGAGGAAACACCAAATGAGTAAAGAAAGAGAATACAGAAACATGACCTTTGAGGTCAGAGAAGATGGCGCAGAGCCATCTTTTTTAGTTGAAGGCTATGCATCCACCTTTGAGCCTTACAAGCTCTTTGAGATGGATGGTGTGCCTATCTTTGAACAGATAGAGCCGACAGCATTTGACGAGGCAGACATGACGGATGTTGTGTACCGCATTGACCATGAAGGCCGAGTATATGCAAGAGCATCTGCCGGAACAATCAAGCTTGACATTGATGAACATGGCCTGCACCACATTACAGACCTGTCAAAGACATCAAGCGCAAGGGAACACTTTGAAGATATTGCTGCCGGTAATTATCCGCAGATGTCATTTGCCTTCACAGTAGATGAAGAACATTTTGACGATGCAAACAAAACACGGATCATAGACCGCATTGGAAAGGTCTTTGATATATCAGCGGTTAGCTTTCCGGCTAACCCAACAACGGAAATTCATGTGCGTGACCACTTTCACGGAGTGATGGAGGCGGAGAAGGCTGCCGAAGCGGAGAGACTAAAGGCAGAGGAAGAAAGGCGGAGAGACCTTGAACGCAGAAGTGAATTGAAGAAGCAAATCATGGAGGTCTTAAAGTGAATTTAGACGAATTGAAAGAAAGGCTTACAGCAATTGATGCCGAGCTGTCAGACATCGTTGACGAGCTTGAGGCAGAGGCACCTGACGAAGAGCCTACTGAAGATGCGCCTGAAGAAGAATCGGCAGAAGAGACCGAAAGAGCATCAACGGAAGAGCTTGAGGCAAGAAGTGCCAAATTGATGGAAGAGAGACAGACCATCATGGCAGAGATTGAGAAAGCCGAAGCAGCCATTGCCGAAGAAAAGAGGGCAATGGAAGAAGTTATTGCTAACAAGCAGACAAAAGAAATTGAGAAGAGAGAGGAAGAAAAAATGGCTGATATGGAAATCAGAAACACCAACGAGTATATCAATGCTTATGCAGAGTACATCAAGAGTGGTGACAACACAGAGTGCCGTGCGCTTCTGTCAGAGAATGCGACAGGTGGCACAGTTCCTGTTCCTGAAATCGTTTATGACATCGTCAAGACCGCCTGGGAGAGAGAAGGCATCATGGCGAGAGTTCGTAAGGCTTACCTGAAGGGCAACATCAAGGTCGGTTTTGAGATTTCTGCAACAGGTGCAACAGTACACAATGAGGGTGTTGCTGTTGACGAGGAAACCCTTGTGCTTGGAGTTGTAGAGCTTCCGGCAAAGAGCATCAAGAAGTGGGTATCCATTTCTGACGAAGCACTTGACCTGTCAGGCGAGGCATTTCTGCGTTACATCTATGACGAGCTGACCTATCAGATTGCCAAGAAGGCAGCTGACGAGCTGATTGCTCTTATCAAGGCAGCAGGTACGGCATCCACCACAACGGCTGTGGCTGTTCCGGCTATCAAGGTGACAACAGTTGGCATGGATACTGTTGCACAGGCAATCGCACAGCTGTCTGATGATGCAGCTAACCCTGTTGTCATGATGAACAAGCTGACATGGGCAGAGTTCAAAAAGGTACAGTACGCAAACGGATACGGCGCAGACCCATTTGAGGGCCTTCCTGTTGAGTTCAACAACACCATCACGGCATACAGCGCAGCCACCACAGGTGTGCCTTATGTCATCGTTGGTGACCTTGAACAGGGCGCACTCGCAAACTTCCCTAATGGCGAGGACATTCAGTTCAAGTTTGATGAGAACACCCTTGCTACTTCTGACCTTGTCAGAGTTATCGGCAGACAGTTTGTCGGCCTGGGAATCGTTGCACCAAACGCATTTTGCAAGGTTACCAAGTAACAACGGATGATTATTGAGTGGAGGCAAGAATCATGAAGAAGATACTGATTGCTGTACCATGCATGGACATGGTAAGTGCGAGATTTGCACAGAGTTTGACCACATTGAAGAAGGTTGATGATTGCATTGTTTCATTCATCATCGGCTCTTTGATTTACGATTCAAGGAACAGGTTGGCGGAATATGCTGTCAGAATTGATGCTGACTATATTTTATGGCTTGATTCAGATATGACATTTCCGCCTGATGTTCTTGAGCGCATGATGAGGGTGCTTGATGAACATGAAGAGATAGATGTCCTGTCAGGCCTTTACTTCAGAAGGGCAGCACCTTTTACACCTGTCGCATTTGATGTGCTTGAAACAGATGAGAAAGGTGAATTGCACTTCACAAATATGGACACCATTCCTGAAGGTATCAGAGAGGTGGCCGGATGTGGTTTTGGCTGTGTGCTGATGAAAACGGATTGCCTCTTTGACATTGCCGGGAAGGAAGGGCCGGTGTGGTTTTCACCTTTGGCAAATGTCGGTGAGGATTGTGCGTTCTGTATGAGGGCGAGAAAGTACGGATACAAGATTTTCATTGATCCAAGCATAGAATTCGGGCATATGGGTTATGCAGCCGTGACAAGGGGATTCTATGAGGCAACAAAATTGGAGGAGGCCAAATAAATGGCATTAATTGATACATGCAAAAAGGCATTGAGAGTGACAACAACATCCTATGATGATGAAATCAACAATTATATCAATGCAGCAAAATTGGATTTGGGCATTGCCGGTGTGGCATCAGATGTTGTTACCACAACAACACCTGACAGCCTTGTGACAACAGCAATACTGACCTATGTGCGGATGAGATTTGGCGCACCTGACAATTACGATGAATTAAAAGCCTCATACGATGAACAGAAGGCACAGTTGCAAAACGCAACAGGTTATACAGTTTGGGGTGTGAACAATGAGTGATGTTCTTACTTTGGTTTCACAGACCATTACTGTTGATGCCTATGGCAATGAATCCGCACAGGAATCAGAGCGCACCATTCTGTGTGAAGTTGATTCTATCACGCAGAGTGAATTCTTTGCAGCTGCCGACACAGATTTGAATCCTGAATACAGATTCACCATTTTCTTTGGTGATTATCAGGGTGAAGAAATCTGCAAGTTCAATGGTCAGCGTTATGCCATATACAGGACATACAGAACAGGTGATGACCTTGAGCTGTATGTTGAAAGGAAGATAGGCGCATGAGCAATATGAGAGTAAGGCCTGAACAATTTGAGGCAGCAATGCGGAAAGTCATGCTTGAGGCCGGAGACCATGTCTTTGAAGTTGTTGAATCTTCAGCAAAGGATGCTGCAAGGCAGACAACATCAGACTTAAAGGGAAGTGCGCCTTCAGGCGGTCAATACGGCAGAGGATGGTCACATAAAAAGCAGAGCAACGGAAGAACAGCTTTCTCTGAAACAGTTTATAACCGAATTTATCAGCTTACACATTTGCTTGAAAAGCCTCATGCCACAGGGCATGGCGGTCACTATCCTAAAAACGCAGACTATACAGGCACAATTGCAAGAGTAGAAGAATCAAATTCAGAAAGATACATGAGGGAGGTGTTGGGTAAGTTATGACATTGAAAGAGATCGCAACAATGGTTTCATCAATCGGTTATCCGTACAGGTACAGCCATTTTAGTGAAACACCAACACCACCTTATGTGGTTTTCTATTTTCCATCTGAAACTGACCCACACGCAGATAATTCAAACTACATCAACAAGAGGCAGTTCTTTGTTGAATTGTACACCAAGAAGAAGGATGATTCAGCGGAATCCGCTGTTGAATCTGTTCTCAAATCAAAGGGTCTGTCATGGTACAAGCAAACAGATTTTCTTAATGACGAAAAGTTATTTCAGACCACCTATGAAATGGAGGTATTAATAAATGGCGAATAAAGTTCAGTACGGCCTTAAAAATGTGTACTATGCATCGGTCACAGTTGGCACAGCATCTGTAACCTATGGCACACCTGTGGCATGGCCGGGTGCGGTCTCACTTTCCCTGTCAGCGGAAGGAGACACCAATGATTTCTATGCCGACAACATCAAATACTTCACGGCTATTGCCAACAATGGTTACAGCGGTGACTTTGAATCGGCTATGATCCCGGATTCATTCCTGACAGACATCATGGGTGAAACTGTCGGCACAGGCGCAAAGACCGGCATGATGTATGAACACGCAGATGTGCAGCCGAAGGCTTTTGCATTACTCTTTCAGTTTGAGGGAGATGAGAACGCAACAAGATATGCGCTGTACAATTGCAAGATGGCAAGGCCTGACATTGAAAGTTCCACCACAGAGGATGGAATTGAAGTTCAGACAGTAAGCGGTGAGATCACGGCATCACCAAGAGCCTTTGACAACATCGTCAAGGCAAAGTGTGCCAACACGGCATCCACAGCTTACACAGGTTGGTTTACCACAGTTCAGGACTAACATAAGCATGAAGGAGGCAAAATCATGTTCAAGACAATAGTAATAGACGGAAATGAAATGGAGTTCGCAGCAAACGCTGCGACTCCTTTTCGCTATAAACAGGTATTTAAGGCTGACCTTTTTGCGATTTTAGGGAATGAGCAGAAGGCAGAAGAAGAGGGCGCAGAGGCTGTAACAAGATTGGCTTACATCATGCACAATCAGGCAAAAAAGGCCGACATGGGCAAGTTGAATGAAGATGATTTCATCGCATGGCTTGAGGGTTTTTCTGCAATGGCATTCATCAACACGGCAGAAGAAATCATCAATGTGTATATGGATTCAGCGGAAGGAACAGCCACACCCTAAAAAGAAACAGAGACAGACCACAAGACAGATGACAACAGGGTTATTCATGTTGCGCTGTAAGGAATTGGGCCTGTCAGTAGATGAATTGGAAACAATAGACTATGGCCTTGTACAGGATATGCTGACCGAAAGGGCAAATGATGAATATGATTATCCATACAAGGCAAGTCAACAAGACTTTGACAAGTTTTGAGGTTATATAAATGGCCGGATTTATAAAAGGAATCACAATTGAATTTGGTGCTGATACCACCAAACTGAATGGTGCGCTAAAAAAGACACAGGGAACACTAAACAAAACACAGGCCGAGTTGAAACAAATCAACAGGGCCTTGAAGTTCAATCCTGGCAACACCACACTTCTGAAACAGAAATTTGAGCTGTTGCAGAGATCCGTCACAGAGACAAGGGCAAAGCTGAATCAGCTCAAACAGATGCAGCAGAACATGAATGCTGCCGGTGTTGATAAGAACAGCGCACAGTACAGGGAATTACAGCGTGAAATCATCAAGACCGAGAACAATCTGAAACAGGCAGAGGCAGAGCTGCGTAGATTCGGCTCTGTCGGCAAACAGCAAGTATTGGCTGTTGGTCAGGCATTTCAGACAGCCGGAGGCAAGATTAAAGCAGCCGGACGGACGATAACAACAACGATGTCAGTTTATGGTGTTGCCGGAATCTATGCCGGGTCAAGGCTCATTGAAATGAGCAACAAACAGGCACAGGCAGAACAGAAACTGACAGAGATATATAAATCAAGAATGGGTGTCGGTGCGAAGGCTGTTCAATCCACACTTCAATTGGCATCCGCACAGCAGAAGGCCGGTGTTGTCGGTGATGAAGTTCAGATCGCAGCTGCCCAACAGTTAGCAACATATGCAAAATATCCCGGCACAGTAAATACCATGTTACCGGCCCTGAATAACTTGCTTGTACAGCAGAAGGGCATGAACGGCACACAGGAAGATGCTGTCGGCCTTGCAAATCTGTTCGGTAAAGCCATGATGGGTCAGACAGGCGCACTTAAAAGAGCCGGAATCTCATTCACAAAGGCACAGGAAGAAGTTCTAAAGTACGGCACAGAAGAAGAGAAGGCTGCCATGATTGCCGAGGTAGTTCAGCAGAATGTCGGCAACATGAATGCCGAATTTGCCAAGACGGATGCCGGAAAGATACAACAGGCCAAGAACACCCTTGGTGACATGGGTGAGGAAATCGGTGCTGTGCTACTTCCGGCTGTTGCGGATTTGGCAACATGGATCAGCAACAATCTTCTGCCGAAGATACAAGAGCTTATTTCATGGTTTCAGCAACATCCAAAGATTGCGACATTCGCACTTGCTATTGCCGGAATCACGGCTGTTGCCGGGCCATTGATTATGATAATCGGCGGTATTGTGTCAGCAATCGGCTCAATAATCATGATTGCACCTGTGCTTGGCGCAGCGTTCACAGCACTTGCCGGGCCTATTGGCATAGTGATAGCAGCCATAACAGCAGCCATTGCCATTGGTGTTCTGCTTTATAAGAATTGGGATGTCATCAAGGCCAAGGCAAAGGCTGTTTGGACAGCAATCAAAACAGCCATTACTACTGTTGTTGTAGCAATCAAAACGGCGGTGACAAATAACTTCAACACACTTAAAAATACTGTGGGCAACATTTGGAACAGCATCAAGACAAAGATTTCATCTGTTGTAAATGGCATAAAGGCAGCGGTCTCAAGTGGTTTCAGCGGAATCAAATCAATAGCATCAAGTATTTTTAATAGTGTGAAGAGCGCAATCACATCACCATTGGAATCCGCAAAGAACAAAGTCAGTTCTATCATCAGCGGAATCAAAAGCAAATTTCCGTTCAATGTTGGCAGAATCATTAATTTCAAGACACCAACAATCAGCCTGAAAACAGGGTCAAAAACAGTATTGGGCAAAACATTTACCTATCCAACAGGATTCAGCGTATCATGGCATAAAAAAGCCATGCAGAATCCTTACCTGTTCAATGGCGCAACATTGTTCGGTGCCGGTGAGGCCGGTGATGAGATGCTTTACGGCAGAAGGGCCTTGATGCGTGACATAGCACAGGCTGTCGGTGGTGGCGGTGACATGATTGTCAATGTTTACGGCTCTGACAACATGAGTGTAAACGATTTGGCAGCTGCCGTAGAACAGCGGATTATTCAGATGCAGAAACGGAGGACACAGGCATGGGCATAGCACCATACAAGACTTTCACATTTGACGGAGTTTCCTCAAGTACATATGGAGTATATCTGACAGGTGATGGTGTATTCAATGCACCTGAAAGAGCTGTTGAAATGATAGAAGTGCCGGGCAGAAACGGAACATTCGCATTAGATCAGGGCAGATTCCAAAACATTCAGGTGACCTATAAGATTGGGATGTTTGATGTGAATGAAACGAATTTTGCCACCAAGGTGAGCAATTTCCGCAATTGGCTCTGTTCCAAAGTAGGCTATGTGAGGCTGTCTGATGAATATAATCCTGATGAATACAGGATGGCTGTTTATTCAGGAGGCCTTGAATTAAAGCATGACCTTCTGATTGCCGGAGAGGCAGAAATCACCTTTGATTGCAAACCACAGCGGTGGCTGACATCAGGCGAAACGGCGGTAAGTGTTGCGGACGGAGGCACACTTGACAATCCAACATTGTTTGAAAGTGAGCCGTTAATTGCGGTCAAGGGTTACGGAAATATCAGTTTCAATGGCTACAGTATTGACATTGAAAATGCGGTGCTTGGCGACGTTGTTGTTGCCGACAATGACAGTTTCGAGGTAGATAAGACATATACATTTAATTCCGATAGTGTAAACATAGGCGATGAAATCACCTTGAATGCAACATTTGAAATGTTGTCAGTATTACATGCAAAACTTCCGGGAACAACGCTATCAATGTCATCACAGAGCAAGGCTGACACGAATGCATCATTTACCACGAAAGCACCGAATTTTCAAAAATACACATCATCAGGATCGGGAACGCAAAGATACCAATCATCGTTCATAACATCAACGAGTGAAATCGTTTTAACTGTAGGGACAGACGCAACAATAAGCAACACGGCGACGTTAACACTTTCAGGAACGGGGACTGGTACGGGTGTCGCTAATATTGGAGCATATACTGGCACCTTTACCATGACGCAGACAATAACATACGATTCAGCAACAAGCACGATTAATATCCACATTTCAAGTTCTTGCACAACAACAAATTCAGGCACAACAGTAAATTTCAATCCGTCAAAAACTATAAAAAATGTTAGTATTGTCTTGCACTCCACAAAGTCAATTCTTGCCGAAACAAACTATATAGACTGTGAAATAGGCGAGTGTTACTTCTTCAGCGGTGGCGAAGCGGTATCAAGTAACAACATTGTTTCATTAGGCTCTGACTTGCCGAAGTTAGTCAGCGGAACGAATACAATCAATTATGACAACACTATAACGAGCCTTGAGATTACTCCACGTTGGTGGAAAGTATAGGGAGGTGGCTTTATGATTCCTATCCTATACGAAAAAACGGAAACGGCCTTCACTTCCAATGGTTTAGGCAGACTTCGTGACTGTATCAGTTGCGTTGTTACTGAAGAACGAAACGGAATATACGAATGCGATTTTGAATATCCAATTGACGGAGTAAATTATGACCGAATCCAATTAGGCAGAATCATCGGTGTGGAACATGACGAATCAAGCGACATTCAGCCGTTTGACATCGTAGGTTATTCAAGGCCGATAAACGGCATCGTGACATTCCATTGTACGCACATCAGTTACAGGCAATGCGCCTTGACAGTATCAGGCACAAACAAGAACAGCCTTGCTGATGCGTTCACAATGCTCGGTGCGGCAACACCTTCCAATCCGTTCACCTATTGGACAGACAAAACAAGCACAGGCTACTTGGCATCAGGTGACGGAGTTCCGCATTCTGTGCGCCAAGTTCTTGGAGGCATGGAAGGGTCAATCCTTGATGCCTATGGCGGTGAATATGAATGGGATACTTGGACAGTTAAACTGTGGGCAAGTAGAGGGTCATTGAAATCCTTCACGATCCGTTACGGAGTGAATCTCACAGACTACACAGAGGAAGTTGATTACAGCGACACCTACAATGCCTGTGTTCCGTATTGGACAGGACAGGACACAAACGGCAATGACGTTGTGGTCAAAGGCTCAATGCAAACTGTCAGCTATCCAACATTCAATGGCACAACAAGGTGCATCCCTCTTGATCTAACCGACAAGTTTGAGACCAAGCCGACACAGGCACAGGTTGAGGCTGCCGGGCTTTCCTACATACAGGGCAATCAGACCTATATGCCGTCACAGAACATCACAGTAGATTTTGTACGGCTGTCTGATTCACCTGAATACGCACAGTTCCGTTCACTTCAGACTTGCAAACTGTGCGACAGCATCAATGTGGAATTCCCAATGTATCAGATGACAGGACAGTTCAAGATTGTCCGTACTGAATACGATGTACTTCAGGAGCGTTACAGCACCATGGAGTTGGGAACACTTTCAACAACACTTGCAGAGGCTTTGGGCATCAATCAGGATTCATCAAGCAAGGCTTTGAATTTTGACCAAATACTGACGGACATTGCGACACTAAAAACGGATTATATAGTAGAACAAGGAACAAGCGGAATTTGGCGTTATAGAAAATGGAATAGTGGGGCGGCTGAATGTTGGGGTAAATATACTGCAAGTATTGCTGTAAATACACAGTCAGCGGGCTATGGTGGATATCGTAGTGCAGAATTAACAACACCTAACTTTCCATTTACTTTTGCCGCCGCTCCGTTAGTTATTGCAACGGCGAATTCGTCGCAAGGCTTTTGGGTAAATAATATTGCGGCACAAGGAACAACAAACGCAAAATTTTATTTATCATCGGGCGGTTCGTTAGCCGCCGCAAATCGTGCTATTGCGTTTTGCGTTATGGGCAAATGGAAGTAAAGGAGTAAACCCAAATGAACAAAGAAACAATCATCACGGCAATCGTCACTTTAATAGTGGCGGTTTTTGATTTGCTGAAAATATTCGGCATCGTAGTTCCTATTGAGGACAACACTATCTATACCATTGTTTCACTTATCGTGGCTGCGGTCATCTATTGGAGAAATCAATCATGGACAAGAGGCGGATGGATCGGCACACAGGTTGGCAGAAAAATCAAAGCCGAAGAGGCCAAAGGTGACCTTACATTCCATGACAAGGTGAAACATCTGCTTGAGGGGGAGAAGTAATGACAATCAATGCATCATCCATCATTCCATGCAGAACGGCATCATGCTCTGTCATGGGAGATTATGCGATAAAAAAGAAAATGAATGTGAAGTGGGGAAGTCAGAAGAGGGGAGACATCGTTCTCTTTGACTTCAATCACAATGGCACATCAGACCATACAGGCATTGTTGTTTCCGTCAACAAGGATGGCACAATCACAACAATTGAGGGCAACACTTCAACAGGCAACAATTGCAATGGCGGTGCGGTCATGAGGCGCACAAGGGTCAAAGGCAATGTGAATTACTTTGTCAGACCGAAGTACAACAGCAATGTTACACCTGATATGCTTGTAGCAACAGCCGAGGCCGAAGTTGGTGTCAAGGAATCACCAAGGAACAGCAACAATGTCAAATACAATACTTGGTATTATGGCCATGCGGTCAAGGGGAGTGCTTATCCTTGGTGCATGACTTTTGTTGAATGGCTGTTTGCTCATGTCAGAGAGGACATCAAGCCTGTGACAAAGCCGACAGGCAAATATAGCGGTGTTATCCCACAGCCGACCCTTCAGAGAGGGTCAAAAGGGGATTCTGTGAAGAATCTTCAGAAGTTCCTCAATTGGTATCATTCCGCATGGAAATTGGCTGTGGATGGCGATTTTGGCGGTGCTACGGATAACGCTGTGAGAGTATTCCAAAAGACAGAAGGCATCAGTTCTGACGGCATCTTCGGCAAGGACAGTTTTGCCAAGGCCAATGCCTACAAAGGCACAACACCACCAACACCAACAGGATATACAGGCGCATTCCCTGACCTTGTAACGCACAGCGGTCAGAAGATCGCATACACAGCGAGAGCCTTGGCTTACGCAAAAGGAACAAAGAAGGCCACATACACTTATCCAAAAGGGAAAGCAAAACAGGCATTCACAACGGCTATCAACAAGGTATTCCCAAAGCGTTCAAGTTGGTCAAAGCAATGTCAGGCCGGTGCATCCTGTGATGTCGGTGCTGCCACAATCATTAGATATAGTGGCATTGATTCCAAAGTGCCAAGAGGCTTACAGGAACAGATTCCGCATTTCAAGAAATCAAGCCTGTGGAAAAAGACAGGCCTGAACAAATGCCAAAAGGCCGGGGATGTTGCATTGCATTCAGGTAAAGGCTCACACATTTGGATAGGCCTGGGGGATGGAAATCTTGCCGAGGCAAATCATACATGGAAGTTCTTTGAACACATCGCAACAGACAACAGAAGTGTGAAAGGCAAACAGAATGGTGCTGTTTACAGAGCCACAAAGGCATCACCAATTGTCAAAGGTGACCGAGGAACAGAAGTCAAGAAATTGCAATCCTTCCTTAATTGGGCCGGTTTCAATTGCGGTGCAGCCGATGGCGAGGCCGGTGACAAAACAGTAACAGCAATCAAAGCATTTCAGACCAAGGTTGGCCTGACCGCTGATGGTGCTTTTGGTACAGGATCATTGGCAAAGGCCAAAACATACAAGAGGTGATGACCATGACAGAGGGAATCATGATTGCAATCATAACAGGCTGTTTCGCAGCCATTCCAACAATCATTGCGGTATGGGTCAACAATTCAAAGACCCTTTACAGGATTGAACAGCTTGAGAAGAAAGTTGAGAAACATAATAACTTCATAGAGCGCACCTATAAGTTGGAGGAAACAGTTTCCCTACATGAGGAAAAAATCAAAGTGGCAAACCATCGCATTGACGATTTAGAAAATGCACACTAAAGGACATGACACAGCCATCAGCTTAAAACTGAAGATTACTATTGTGTCAGTTCAGTAGATTTTGCCTCCACATGGCTGTGTTAATGTTAAGAGGGCCTTAATTGGCCCTCTTTTTTTATTCTCTAAAAAAACAAGGCTCAAAATTGCGATTTAAGCGATTTTTTCAAGGCACTTGGATATATATATCCTTGAAATCAATCCAATTCACCTTGCAATGTGTAGGTGTCATTATAAATGCCTATTTGATACATTGCTATTCCTGTATAATCACCATCCATGCCGTATGAGTACATCATATTTTTCAGCAAAGGCTCTTTTGCATATCCAAACACAACAGCATCATCAGACCATTCTTCTTTATCCATACAGGCCTTGATTCCGTCAATGGCGGTCTGCACTTCAGATTCCTTTGAATCATATCCTGACCATTGTTCTGTGTCGGTGTTGTCAATATCATAGATGACAGAGAACACAGGGCCTTCATCTGTTGCCTCACATTGGATGTCGGAAGGCTGAAGGGCAGATGGTGTTTTTTCATCTGATCCACACGCACAGAAGGCCAAACACAGGCAAAATACCATGATAAAAATTAAACATTTCTTCATATTAAAATCCTCCTTTATTTATTGACATTTTAATTTGAGCCTTTATAATTATAGGTGAACAGAATAGTTAATAGGTGCGGTTTTTTTTAACAGCGTTATCTCTTCCCAAAATTATGATTAAGTTGAAGAGTTAAACAGATGTTAAGATAAAATTGCACCACGAATGAAGGAGGTGCATTTTTTATGATTCAAATCAAGTTTGTACAAGGCAAGGATTTGCTGACACTTGAAAATGGTGTCAATGAGTTCCTTGCCTCTTTATCTTCTGAAGAGATAAAGGACATTAAAAGGGAAGAATTGCTTGTAACGATTCTTTATGAGCGCAAAGATGCGTGGGTCGGCATGATGTGCTGTGATTGCCAATATTGGGATGATGGCGGAGAACCGACAACATCCGGCCTGTGTCATGAGACAGGCAGAAGATGCAGATTCAATTGCAAGGCCTGTGAAAGATTTAGAGATGTCAGGGAGGTATGAATATGAAGAAGTACAGAGTTAGAGAGGGGTCATTCATTGACCATTTCAGATATTGTATGGCACTTGCTGTGTTCGTTGCGATCTTGGGATTGGCAGCGGTCACATCTTACCCAATGTAGATTGTCAGGCCGTTGAGGTTGTAAACGAAAAACCTGTGCCTTGATGGCCTTTCAATAAGTAGTAGTAGAGTAAGTTATTTCAGAAGGTTGCCTGTGGGTGATGTCAACAAAGTTATATCAAAGTTACATCAATCCCAATACGAGAAACAACATTCGCATACAAAAGTATTTTCGTGCAAAGGCATTGCCCACAGAGAAAGGGGGATGAAATGGCAGACACACTTAACACCATGAAAGGGAAGGTGACATATCTGCTTGAGAATTATCCAATACTCCGTGACAATGACAATCTGCTCATTGGCATGGTTTACAAAGAATATTACGGCATCACTTATGCTGACAGCTTTCTTGACATCATGAAACATCACGATGAACGGCATCTGCCGAATTTTGAGACCATTAGAAGGGTCAGGCAGAAGGTACAGGAAGAACGGATTGACCTTTGTTCCTCAAAAGCAAAGCAGAGGGAGAAACAGATTTCCTTTACCAATTATTACGATTTTGCAAAGGGGAATTGATATGTATCACAGCTACAAGTCACGCATCTTTGATTCAGATGCATACGGAGTGAACACAGACAATCCTGAAACGGCTGCCGAGATCATTGACAATTCTTTGAGGAAGAAGGATGAAGATGACATCCGGGAATCAATGCGAGATTGGGCAAAAGGCTTGGCAACAGATTACTTCAACACAGAAACATGGGGTGATGAAGAGTGGGATGCATGGATAGAGAAGGCAAGAGAATTGATGTATTAAGGAGGAATGAGAATGAACAATATTTTGAAAGAGATTCAGCAAGAGTTCAGAGCCGGGAAAGATATGGTCAATGAGTTCGGCGGATTCAAATACAGAAATGTTGAATCCATGCTGACAGACCTGAAACCGATTCTGAAGAAGTATGACAGTTACATCACATTTATGGATGACATAGCACAATGTGGAGAGCGTTTTTACATTGAGGCAACAGTTGTCCTTCATACACCTGAAGGTGATGAATACTCAAAGGCACTCGCAAGGGAACAGGAGACAAAGAAGGGCATGGATGCAGCGCAGATAACCGGCTCATGCTCAACCTATGCAAGGAAGTACGCACTCTGTGGCCTGTTGGCTGTGGATGACAACAGGAATGACCCTGACAGCCAAAAGTCAGTAGACATGATAACAAAGGCACAGGTGAAGTCAATCGTGGCACTTGCAGAGGCAAAGGGAAGTGACCTGTCTGACATCTGTGATTATT
>Ga0310786_10005514_pt1 | contig 17129 bp, 14 predicted proteins | sample AusTroGonzalo_MG_FD_203881 | JGI IMG/M metagenome (GOLD analysis project Ga0310786, IMG submission 203881) | Bovine rumen microbial communities from tropical cattle in Woodstock, Queensland, Australia - Gonzalo_03 (v2) (version 2) | ecosystem: Host-associated > Mammals > Digestive system >... | reverse complement strand
GGGGCCACCCACGTCCTCGAGGTTGCCCGACTTAGCCAGCTGTTCTGTGACGGTAAGCACGTCGACTGGCCGCTCGTTCATATTCAGGTCGCGAATCGCCTCATAGATCATCTGGTGACGAGGGTCGTAGAAGCTCTCTGGACGCAACAACTCGCATATCACGGCATACGCGTCTTTATCGATCATCAGCGCTCCCAGCACAGCGTCCTCCACTTCCAGAGCCTGTGGCTGCAAATGCCCATACGTATTGTCAACTGGCATCTGACGGCGTTGTCTTCTTCGGTTGTTATTATTCTGTTCTGCCATATGTTGTAATCATCTTTTAATTCTACACAAAAAAACTAATCCTCAAATCGTTTACCCCAATAATTGACCATACGCTGGTACATCTTCTCTTCCGATGGGTTATGCTGTCCGTGCCACAGTCGCTCGTTCACCAGAGCATCGGGCAGATACTGCTGAGGAGTGAAATGTCCGGGATAATCGTGTGGATACTTATATCCGTCATGATAACCCAGCTCTTTCATCAGCTGAGTAGGCGCATTGCGGATGGGAAGCGGCACTGGCTCGTTACCTGTACGGCGTACCAGATCCAAGGCAGCGTCAACGCCCAGATAAGCACTATTGCTTTTGGGCGACGTGGCCAGATAGACGGTAGCCTCTGCAAGAGGTATTCGTCCCTCAGGCCAGCCTATCTTCATCACAGCGTCGAAGGCGGCATTGGCCAGCAACAGCGCATTGGGATTGGCCAGGCCGATATCCTCAGCGGCACTTATCACCAGACGGCGGGCGATGAACTGCGGATCCTCCCCCCCCTCAATCATACGGGCCAGCCAGTAGAGGGCTGCATCCGGATCAGAGCCACGTATGCTCTTGATGAAGGCCGAAATGATGTCGTAGTGCATCTCACCCTCCTTGTCGTATGCAAGCGGATTCTGCTGCAGCCGCTGCTCCACGATTTCATCAGTAATCACAATCTCATCCCCTGCTTCAGACTCCACGATCAACTCCAAGATATTCAAGAGCTTACGGGCGTCGCCTCCACTATACCTGAGGATGGCGCCAGTCTCTTCCAAACGGATAGTTTTCTCTTTCAGGATCACGTCAGTATGGATGGCGCGGTCAAGCAGTTTCAGCAGGTCGTCCTTCTCCAGTGACTTCAGGATATAGAGTTGGCAGCGGGAAAGCAGCGGACGAATCACCTCAAACGACGGATTTTCCGTCGTGGCACCTATCAACGTGACAATACCCTTCTCCACAGCACCCAGCAAGGAGTCCTGCTGTGACTTGGAGAAACGGTGAATTTCGTCGATAAATAATATCGGCGACGCCTCATTGAAGAATCTCACCTTCTGTGCCTTCTCAATGACATCGCGCACATCCTTGACGCCGCTGGTGACAGCCGACAGCGTATAAAAGGGTGATTCCAGCCTGTTGGCAATGATCTGCGCGAGGGTGGTCTTACCCACTCCTGGAGGCCCCCAGAGGATAAACGAAGAAATACGTCCTGCTTCGATCATCTTCCGCAGGACGGCTCCCTCGCCCACCAAGTGCTGCTGCCCGATATAATCGTCTAAAGTGCGAGGGCGGAGTCTTTCAGCCAGTGGTTGTGCCATAATCAGCGACAAAAGTACACAAAATTATGAAATTTGCAAAAAAAAATCGCAAAAAAACTTGCTAATAAGAAATAAAGTATATACATTTGCAGAAAAAAACAAGAGTATATATGGCAAGAACAAAACAACAACAGCCGGAAAGCAACCCGTCATTATCCATCAAGGCCGTCACCAAGAGCAGCGTATGGGACATTCAGGAGAACGATGTGTTCCGTATGTGGGAGGCCGCATCGAAGGACGCAGAGGTCAAGGAGAATGTCAACCACTACCTCGACATCTTCAAGAGCGCCTTCCTGATCGAAGAGATAAAAGACGACGTGATGCTGGTGAAGAAGAGTTATGAGAAACGTGGTTACAAAGTGACCCAGATCAAGTTCGACGAGAACATGAAATTCGCCTGGGCCATCAAGAAAAGGCCGATCATGCGGGTCACCGACCTGACATACGAGAATATCCGTCACATCTCAGCCGCGAAGCTCATTGAGGTGCTCGACCGCAACTTCGGCGGCGGCTGGGACTCACTCTCACAGTCCATCCAGGACATCATTCTCAGCGGCTTCGACATTTCCACCACCACCCTGCCCAAGGACCGTCTGCACAAGAAGGGCGGCATGTACGAGAAGAAGGTGCAGGACGGCTTTGAGGTGCTGGAAGTAGAGAAAGGCGGCTGGGTGGAGGCCATCTTTGCCAAGGTGAAGCCAGAGCAGGAGAGAATCCGCATGAAGTTCTCCGACAAGCCTGATGAGGATGGCGATGAGATTGAAGACGACGAGGAGTACGAGGTAGAGGACGACTACTCTTCCCACGATGAAGAAGACGATGAAGTCAGCGACCCCGATGACGACGAGATCACCGAGGACAACTACTCCACGATGATGGACTTAGGCAGTGAGGATCCGGAGGATGAGGCTGCCAACTTGATTGATTTCTCAGAAGAATAATTTTTAATAACAACTAAAACCTATCACATGATTATTCCAGCAGTATTTTGGTTAGTGCCCATCGCATCGATCGTGGCATTGAGTATGGCGTATTTCTTCTTCCGCAGTCTGATGAAGGCTGATGAGGGTACGCCTCGAATGAAAGAGATTGCGCTCTATGTGCGCAAAGGTGCTATGGCTTACCTCAAGCAGCAGTACAAGGTCGTTTGCATCGTCTTTGTGGTGCTCTGTGCGCTCTTCGCTTTCATGGCTTATGGCCTGAACGTTCAGAACCCCTGGGTGCCGTTCGCATTCCTCACAGGTGGTTTCTTCTCTGGTTTGGCAGGTTTCTTCGGCATGAAGACCGCCACCTACGCCTCTGCACGTACGGCTAACGCTGCCCGCCAGAGCATGGATGCCGGACTGAAGATCGCCTTCCGTTCTGGTGCCGTAATGGGTCTCACGGTTGTCGGACTGGGATTGCTCGACATTGCGATCTGGTTCCTAGTGCTCAGTCACTTCTATCAGGGCGACCAAATGGCTCTCATCACCATCACCACCACCATGCTGACCTTCGGTATGGGTGCCTCGACACAGGCTCTCTTTGCCCGTGTGGGTGGCGGTATTTACACTAAGGCAGCCGACGTGGGTGCCGACATCGTTGGTAAGGTTGAGGCCGATATCCCTGAGGACGATCCTCGCAACCCCGCCACCATTGCCGACAACGTAGGCGACAACGTGGGTGACGTAGCCGGTATGGGTGCCGACCTCTATGAGAGTTATTGCGGTTCTATCCTTTCTACCGCTGCCCTGGGTGCTGCAGCCTTCGGCGTCATGGGGCTCGAGATCCAGCTCAAGGCCGTCATCGCCCCGATGCTGATAGCCTCTGTGGGCGTGTTCCTCTCCCTGTTTGGAATCTTCCTGGTACGCACCAAGGAAGGCGCTACGATGAAGGACTTGCTCCGTTCGCTGTCACTGGGAACGAATGTCAGCGCCATCCTCATCGCTATCGCCACCTTTGCTATTCTCTACCTCCTGGGTATCGAGAACTGGCTTGGTCTCTCCTTCTCCGTCATTTCTGGTCTGGCTGCCGGTGTCATCATCGGACAGGCTACCGAATATTACACCTCTCATTCTTATAAGCCGACACAGAAGATCTCCGAGGCCGGACAGACTGGTGCTGCCACCGTTATTATTAAAGGTATAGGTACGGGTATGATCTCTACCTGTATTCCTGTCATCACCATTGGTGTGGCCATCATGCTGAGTTACCTCTGTGCCAACGGCTTTGATCTCTCCATGTCTTCCACCTCGCTGGCTCACGGTCTCTATGGTATCGGTATCGCTGCCGTGGGTATGCTCTCCACGCTGGGCATCACCCTCGCCACCGACGCTTACGGACCTATTGCCGATAATGCAGGCGGTAACGCTGAGATGTGCGGATTGGGTGAAGAGGTTCGCCACCGCACGGATGCGCTCGATGCCCTGGGCAACACGACGGCCGCTACAGGTAAGGGCTTTGCCATCGGCTCTGCCGCCCTCACAGCTCTCGCACTCCTGGCCTCTTACATCGAGGAGATCAAGATTGCCATGGCCCGTGCAGAACAGACCCTGACAAACGTAGCAGGCGATGTCATCTCAGCGACTGATGCCACCATCCCCGACTTCATGAACTATTTCCAGATCAACCTCATGAACCCCCGCGTCATCGTTGGTGCCTTCATCGGCGCCATGGCGGCCTTCCTGTTCTGTGGTATGACGATGGAGGCTGTAGGCCGTGCTGCCGAGAAGATGGTACAGGAGGTGCGCCGCCAATTCCGTGAGATTGCCGGCATCCTCGAGGGTACTGGTACGCCCGACTATGGCCGTTGCGTGGAGATTTCCACCCGTGCTGCCCAGCACGAGATGATCGTTCCGTCCATCCTCGCCATCATCATCCCCATTGTGGTGGGTTGTGTACTCGGCGTGGCTGGTGTGCTCGGACTGCTTGTCGGTGGTCTTGCCGGAGGCTTCACCCTGGCTGTGTTCATGGCCAATGCCGGTGGCGCCTGGGATAACGCCAAGAAGAACATCGAGGAAGGAAAATTCGGCGGCAAGGGCTCGTTTGCCCATAAGGCCTGTATCGTGGGTGACACCGTCGGTGACCCGTTCAAGGATACATCTGGTCCGTCGCTGAATATCCTTATCAAACTGATGTCAATGGTTTCGATTGTGATGGCCGGTCTGACCGTAGCCTTCTCATAGCATCATAACAATATGTATAAGAAAAGTAAGCAATTCATTCTATCCTTGGTTATCGCAACAGGCTGTTGCGGTAACCTCTTTGCTCAGGAGATACCTGATGCAGGGGCATTCCTTCCCGGGCCTCCGGAAGAGAATACCGTAGAGTATATCAAGGACTATCTTCAGTATGCCTGGGGAAAGACCATGCGCACCACCGCTCTCGGCCAGCAGGCAGAGACCGATTTCAACGCACAGTCGGCCTACTTCCTCGACGCCTTCTCCAAAGCCATCGGTGTGACCCTGTCGAGCACAGAGACGCCCTACATCGCCGAGATCTTCGACTACTGTATGGAGTATGGTAACAAGAGCGTCCAGCAAGCCAAGAGCTCGTTCCCGTTCTTCCGCCGTCCCTTTGCCCGCTTCGAGGAGACATCCCTGATACCGCAGCAGGAAAGCAACTACGTCAACGAGAGTTCCTTCCCTTCCCGCGAGGCGCTGATGGGATGGATGTATGCCCTGTTGCTGACGGAGATCTGCCCCGACAAGCAGAACGAGATCCTGCAGTGTGGCTATCAGTTCGGACAGGCGTCAGTCATTACCGGTTACCACTGGGACAGCGATGTGCAGGCAGCACGTCTGCTGGCGAGTGCCCTGACGGTACGCCTTCACAATCACACGGGCGTCTACGGGATGATCAACTCTGCAAAGGCCGAGTATGCCCAGAAGACGGGAATCACCTACGTCAGTCCGGGACTGACTGAAGAGACCCATCAGTACTACAGCAACGAGGATCTCCCCGATGCCGTCAAGTACCTGCCGGCTCCGCCTGACACCGTTTCGGCAATGGCAGCCACCGACATCAGCAAGTTTATCGAGGGCAAGGGCCTCCGTACGACTGATGAGGGTCAGACAGCCATCGACGACGTGACTGACAAGCCTTATTACTTCCTCGAGATATTCTCCTCGGCTTTCGGAAGGACACTCTCTGAGACGGCTACGCCCAAACTCTACGAGTTGTTCAACAACATGTCGGTGATGGGCGACGGGGCCACTCGTAGCTGTAAGGAATACTACAAGCGTCCGCGTCCGTTCCGTCAGTTGAACGAGGCCACAGCCTATCCGCCTGCTGAGAACATCAAGAAGAATACCGGCTCCTACCCCTCTGGCCACGCCTCCTCAGGCTGGCTCTACGCCCTGGTACTCTCCGAGCTCAACCCCGATGCTGAAGAGGCGCTGCTGGCCCGCGCCTATCAGTATGGTCAGGGACGTGTCATCACTGGCTACCTCTGGCAGAGCGATGTGGAAGCAGGTCGTCTGGTGGGTTCGGCCGTCTATGCCCGCCTGCACAACAGCGAGGCGTTCCTCAAGCAGATGGAGCTCGTCCGTGCGGAACTGAATTCCACTGGTGTACGTGCCGTGACAGCCACCGACGATGCCTCTGACGACATCTACACCCTGGGTGGTGTCCGTCTTGCCACTGAGCCCACTCAGAAAGGCGTCTATATCCAGGGTAACAAGAAAGTGACACATTGATGAGGACCACACTCCTGTCAATCCTGATATTCTGGCTCTGCGGCATCTCTACGTCGCAGGGCCAGGATCTTTCTGCGGGATTCTCCATCAGCGAGATCCCCGATAGCGTCTGGCAGAAGATGCAGGGACGTACGTGGCAGCCGAATACTGTCATCAGCCGCGACGAGCTGCGGTACCTGCGTCTGATGCATTGGGACTACGACGGAAAGACACACCACGGCGAGATGGTGTGCAACCGTCTCATCGCCCAGAAACTCATCCGCATCTTCATGGAGCTCTACCGTCAACACTACCCCATCCAGAAGATTCGCCTGGCTGATGACTACGATGCCGACGACGAGCGTCAGATGCGCGACAACAACACCAGCTGTTTCTGTTTCCGTACGGTCGCCGGCCGACAGAAACTCTCCTACCATGCCCGCGGCCTGGCCGTTGACATCAACCCACTCTACAATCCTTACGTCAGGACACAGAAAGACGGCACCCGCGTCATACAACCAAAGACGGCCACACCGTGGTGCGACCGTCAGAAGGATTTCCGTTATAAGATTTCCAAGGGTGACCTCTGTCACAAACTATTCCTGCAGAATGGCTTCGTCTGGGGCGGCTCCTGGAAAACCCAGAAGGACTACCAGCACTTCGAATACCACCCCTAACTCAGTTTGTGGATCACAAGGCCTGAGCGCAGCTTCGGCTCAAACCACGTAGCCTTCGGAGGCATGATCTTGCCGCTGTCGGCGATATCCATGATCTGCTGCATCGACACGGGATAGAGGGCCAGGGCGGCACGCATCTCACCACTGTCCACACGACGCTTCAACTCGCCGAGTCCCCTGAGTCCTCCGACGAAGTCGATACGCTGTGAAGAGCGCAGGTCGCCGATGTTCAAGATCTCATCGAGAATCAGGCGGCTGGAGATATCCACGTCGAGCACGCCGATGGGGTCGTTGTTGTCGTAGGTTCCCTCCTTGGCCTTGAGTGAGTACCAGTGCTGGTCGAGATAGAGCGAGAACTCATGCAGCTGCTGGGGCTTGTAAATCTCCATACCCTTATCCTCCACCTCGAAGTTCACCTGCAGGGCAGCGAGGAACTCCTCCGACGACATGCCATTCAGGTCCTTCACTACACGGTTGTAGTCGAGGATCGTCAACTGCGAAGCCTGGAAGCAGACGGCCATGAAGAAGTTGTACTCCTCCGTACCCTGGTGGTTGGGGTTCTGCTTCTGCTTCTCTGCGCCCACGAGGGCGGCAGCTGCTGAGCGGTGGTGACCGTCAGCAATATACATCGAGGGCATCTTGGCAAACTCCTCGGTGATGGTCTGCATGTCCTGGTCGTCGTCGATCACCCAGAACTGATGGCGGAAGCCGTCGATGGGAGCTATGAAGTCATACTCAGGCTTGGTGGCGGCGTAGCGCATGATGAGCGCGTTCAGAACGGCATTGTCGGGATAGGCGAAGAACACCGGCTCGATGTTGGCATTGTTCACACGCACGTGCTTCATGCGGTCCTCCTCCTTGTCACGACGGGTCAGCTCGTGCTTTTTAATGCGGCCGGCCATATAGTCGTCGGTATGGGCACACACCACCAGACCGTACTGCGTCTTCCCGTTCATCGTCTGAGCATATATATAATAATGTTCGCGCGAATCCTGCACCAGCCAGCCCTTGTCCTGGAACTTCTGGAAGTTCTCGGCGGCCTTCTCATACACCCTGGGGTCGTACTCCGACGTGCCCACGGGGAAGTCAATCTCGGGCTTGATGATGTGATACAAACTCTTCTCGTTGTCACCGGCCTCTGCCCTCGCCTCTTCTGAGTCGAGCACATCGTAGGGGCGGCTCTCCACTTCCTCCACCAACTCTTTCGGTGGACGGATTCCTTTAAACGGTTTTACAATTGCCATAATACTATATTGATGATCTTTTATATTTCGCGGTGCAAAATTACGTTATTTTTTTGTAACTTCCAAGAATTTGTCGTATCTTTGCAGCAGAGATGTTACTAATTAATTAAAACAAACGTATGAAAAAAAGATTTACTACTATTTTCGGCCTGCTGCTGATGCTTTGCATCCAGGTGCAGGCACAGGAATTTGAATCAGCTACCGACGCGGTGAAAAACATGGGTGTGGGCTGGAACCTGGGCAACACCCTCGACGCCAACAGTCAGACGATTGCCGACATCACCAACGACGGCTACTGGGGACAGCAGGGGCTGGACTCCGAGACCTGCTGGGGACAGCCTGTGACCACGCCCGAGTTCATCCAGATGATGAAGGGTGCCGGCTTCACGGCCATCCGCGTGCCCGTCACCTGGTACAACCACATGGACAAGGACGGCAACGTCAACGCGGCCTGGATGAAGCGCGTACATGAGATTGTCGACTATGTCATCAACGCCGGCCTCTACTGTATCGTCAACGTGCACCACGACACGGGTGCCGACAGCAAAGACGATAAAGGCAAGGTGAACGGCTACCATTGGATCAAGGCCGACGCCGACAACTACGCTGCCAACAAAGAGCGGTTCGAGAAATTATGGAAGCAGATTGCCGAGGAGTTCAAGGACTACGGTCAGACGCTGCTCTTCGAGGCCTACAACGAGATGCTCGACGGCAACAGCTGCTGGAACTACCCCACCTTCGGGCAAAGCTCCTACGACGCCGACTACGCTGCCAAGTCGCTCGAGGCCGTCAACAACTACGCCCAGAGCTTCGTCGATGTCGTGCGTGCCTCAGGCGGCAACAATGCCACCCGCAACCTGATTGTCAATCCCTACGCAGCCTCCTCAGGCGGCATCTGGGGCAACAACACCCATCCACAGGATCCGCTGACGGAGATGAAACTCCCTGTGGACGCATCGGCCAACCACCTCATCTTCGAGGTACACTCCTACCCCAACATTGCCAACGGCCTGCAGAACGCCAAGAACGGTGTCGACACGACCATCGCTTCGCTGAAGTCCATCCTCATGGCCAAGGGCGCTCCCGTCATCGTGGGTGAATGGGGCACCAGCAATGTCGACAACGGCTCCGACTACATCGACCGTCGTAAGAGCATGATCGACTTCTGCGACTACTTCGTCAAGAAATGCAAGGAAAACGGCATCGCCACCTTCTACTGGATGGGCCTCTCCGACGGCAACAGCCGCTCTCAGCTCGTCTTCAACCAGCCCGACCTCGCCGAGACCATCACCAAGGCTTATCACGGCGACGACTTTCAGGGTGTCTATCCCGCTATGGAAGTAGCCGCAGAGACCGTGGTCTTCGAGGGCGAGAAGCAGCTGGAATGGGGTGATGCCATCAACTTTCCCGCCAACCTCTTCACCGACCTAAGCAACAAATCGACCGTCGAGGTAACCTATACAGAGAAGTTCGACCAGTTTTCTGGCGACGAGGCCAATTCATACCTTCAGTTTTGGTACAACGACTGGACTTCGATGATCAATTTCACGGCCGACGGCCAGGAAATCAGCGAAACCCTCGAAGTCAACAAGTTCTACAATTCCACATCAGGCACCGACCACACCACCGTTTTCTCCTTCGACGCCGAGACCTTCAATAACTTCAAGAAGAAAGGCATGCTCTTTCAGGGTCATGGCGTCCTCGTGAAGAAGGTCGTGCTCAAGGCCGCTGCGAAGGATCCCGACGAGAGCGGCAGCGGAGGTGAGACGGTATTCTGGGAAGGCGACGCTGTGCTTGACTGGGGCGACGGTCTCCAGCTGACGGTTCCCGCAGAGAACTTCGAGGCCATCGGTAAGGGTGCCAGGCTGATTCTCTACTATACGCTCGACTTCACCGACTACAACATGATTCAGCTGTTCTATGGCGACTGGAAGGACAATCCCAGCTTCATCATCAACGGCAAAGAAATCGCCAAGGAGTTCAGGCCGAGCGATCTTCACGGTCTGAAGAACGGCGACGACGGTGTGACCGAAATCACGTTCAGCGACAGCGTGTTCGACATCATCCTCCAGAAAGGTATCGTCTTCCAGGGTCACGGTCTCCGTCTGAAGAAAGTGGTGCTCGCTAGTCCTGAGACAGCCATACAAAGCGTCGTCAGAGCCGCAGCCCCCGACGGTGCCATCTACAACCTCTCCGGCCAGCGCGTCAGCTCACCCCGGAAAGGCATCTATATCCAGAACGGCAAGAAATACATTATAAGATAGTTTCCGCCTTGCGGTAACCCATTCCGGTAACGTGGCAGATCAGGCGCCCCTCCTGGTTTGTCACGTTTACTTCTACCGCTGGTATCTTATGATGGTCGGCCACCATCACCGCCTCAGCCCTGAGCTTGTCGCCGAGCCTGGCACTCGACACGAACATCAGGCTGTTCGAGATACCAAACGTCAGCTTGCCCCCGTTGTTCATCAGCGCCGCGATGGCCAGGTCGGCCAGTGTAAAAAGCGCACCACCCTGACAGACGTTCCCGCCGTTCAGATGTTCCTCCCTCACCGTCATCACCGCCACGGCATGCTTCTCGTCAACCTCTGTGATGCTGCATCCGGCATTGGCAGCAAACCGGTCCGTCCGATTCAGTAAATCCTTAATGTCCATATCTCTGTTACTTTTTTTTCATTTCAAAATCGCGACAAAGGTACGGATAATTTTCTGACCCCACAAGTAAATCCGCATATTTTGTTTTTTCTTGGTGGTTTCAATATTTTGTTGTAATTTTGCAGCAGAATAGGATTGCACCGTGTGCGCTTTAGAAACTATGATAGTTATGAAAAAGATTTTAGTAATGGTCGTAGTCGCCATGATGACTGCCATAAGCGCGCAGGCGCAGAAGATTGAAGTGGTTGGGGCCGACGGGCACGGCATACCGCTCGTCAGTGTATTGACCGAGGATGGAAACCTCATTGGTACCACCGACCTCAACGGCGTGCTGGCCGACGTGAAGGGAGCCGCGAAGGTGGCGGTGACCCACGTGGCCTACAAGCCGCAGCTGGTCACCGTGGCCTCGCTGCAAAACGGGCGTATCACGATGGAGGATGTGGGCTACGACCTCGCGGAGATCGTGGTGAAGCCCAAGCCCTACATCTACATCGAGGTCTTCTACCGCGTCTATGTCTATCGCAACGACTCGCTCTGCTACTTCCTCAGCGGCATCATGCCCAACGTCTACGACATCCAGAAAAAGAAGATGGAGCACGGCAGCTATTATCAGGCCGTCGCCGAACATTGCAATAAGATGGGCGCCGGCTCCACGTGGTTTGTCAGGGCAGGACGTTATGGCGCTGGCATCGCAACCAGCAAGGGCTTGTCTACTCTGGAGCAGAAGATGAAAGAGAAGTATTACGTAACGGCTACTGTCGACGACCCCACCCATACTACTTACAGCAATCCGGAGGGCGTCGTTGGCCAGCTCGTACGCACAGGCGGCCAGATGCGCATGACACTTGATGCCGGCAACGCGCAGATGTATGCCAACAAAGCCAACGGAGAGACAAAGGTGCTGAAGCTGCGCGAAGAAAAGAACTACGAATACCAGTTCACCATGATTCTTGATGACGATACGGAGGGGCACGCTGTAGAAAACTACATGATGGACTTGAATCACTGGGAATACAACGACAAGAAGAGCCATGTGAAGTTTTTTATCGAGAACTACGCCACCAACCACTACTACATGGACAAGCAGGAGTGGAAGGACAAGAAGAAGTCGATGAAGGAAGACTATAGTAACAAGATGACGCTCGACCAACTGGACTCCTACGCCACCTCGCACAACCTCCCCGCCCTGTCGTCTGCTACACGCCAGGCCATCGGCAAGCTTAAGCAATGGTAGTACGTTTTTAAGCGAGGTTTACCAAAGTCCGAAGGATACCGTCGACATCCAGTTGATGCAGGCTCCGATGTGATCTTCTGAACCCAGAGGGGCATTTTTCAGTGTGGCCTTGTCGGGGAAGGCAGGCATCCTCGACGACATGCAGTACAAGGCGCAAGAGACACAGTTGGCGCCGCAGGAGACGCTACTGCTCTTTACCGACGGACTGACAGAAGCTCTACGTAGCGCCTGAGAAACGGGTCAAGATCTGGTAATAGCTAAGGAAAGTGGGACTTTCAAGTAATGAATGTCCCACTTTCCTGCCTTGAAACTTCCCAAAAGTGGCCTCGCGTGACAGTGTGACAGTTACAGTTTTTAAATTGGTCCTCTCTACCCTCAGAATGATATATTAGTATACATATTATAATTATTAATATTATATATATTATAATAATATTATATATAATTAACATTATATAGACTTAATAAGACATATAAACTATCCATATACCTGCTATTTCAAAAACTGTAACTGTCACACTGTAACGGAAGATAAAAATGCACAGCTTGAGTCTTGTAACCACTGCCCTGAATTGGGGCAGTGCTTGAAACACAGGGGGTCAGGACTATTATGTAATTTCACACATCCTGCCTCCTTCTAATATAAATAAGGTATATCATGAAGCGAATGAAATTATGGGTGCTGGGCATCCTCATCGGCAGCTTGGGACATATGCAAGTCTTACTGGCCTTCGAGTGAAGGCGTCTTTCGAACACAAAGGACGGCTCTAAAAAAACGCTCACAAAGTGTCAGACACTCTGTGAGCTGAAAAACGGCTCAGTGTGGCCTTGTCGGGGAAGGCAGGCATCCTCGTTGAACCGCTCTATGCTGGCGGCAGGATTTCGAACTACAACAAACTGGCCAGCCTGCAGGTGGATGCCCGCAACCTGCAGCAGGATGTGACTGACGACCAGATCGTGATGGATACGGAGTTCCTGTATTATAAGATCCTGGAACTGCATGAGACTGACAAGACGCTCGCTGCGATGGAAAAGGAGCTGGAAAATATCCATCAGGATGCCGTCAACGTCTGGGAAAACGGTATCGTCAACAAGAACGACGTGCTGAGTGTGGAACTGGTACTGAAACAGAAAAAGCCTCCCAGTTGAGAACTGAGAGGCTTTATCGATGTGTAAATGACTGACTGTCTCTTACTTCACCTTTTCCACGATGGCCTTGAAGGCTTCGGGGTTGTTCATGGCGAGGTCAGCGAGCACCTTGCGGTTGATCTCGATACCAGCCTTGGTGAGGTTACCCATGAACACTGAGTAGCTCATACCCTCCTGACGTGCGGCAGCGTTGATACGCTGGATCCACAGGGCGCGGAAGTTGCGCTTCTTGTTACGACGGTCACGATAGGCATAGGTGAGACCCTTCTCCCATGTGTTCTTGGCTACTGTCCAAACATTCTTGCGGGCTCCAAAGTAGCCGCGGGTAAGCTTCAAAATTCTCTTACGCTTTGCTCTTGATGCAACGTGATTTACTGATCTTGGCATAATTTTTCTACTTTAAAATGTTCGACAATAGGTTTAACGGAGATTCAACAGGTCGCGTACCTGCTTCATGTTTGACTGATCAACGATCGTTGTACCAACCAAGTTGCGCTTCTGCTTCTTGGTCTTTTTCGTCAGAATGTGGCTGTGGTAAGCGTGACGTCTCTTAACCTTACCTGTTCCGGTGAACGTGAATCTCTTCTTGGCACCGGAGTTTGTCTTTACTTTTGGCATTGTTTTATAAATTTTAAATTGTTATTAATAATCGGCAGCTACGCATATACCGGGCGCGCCACCTTCTTTTTTCTTTTTAATCCTCCTCGGAGTCCTCAGTCAGCTTCTTCAGCGCATCAGCGGAGATCTTGGCATTGGCGAAGAGTCCGCCGTTGGCAGGAGCAGAGGTCTCTAAAGCCTCTTTCTGCTGACGGGCCTGTTCCTTGGCCTCGGCCTCTGCAGCCTCACGGTCGCGGGCCTGCTGGCTTTGCTTCTTCACGCCGGCCTTCTTGGGGGCAAGGTAGAGGAACATCTTCTTTCCCTCGAGGGAAGGCATGGACTCCACCTTTCCCACTTCCTCCAGATCGTTGGCAAAACGCAGAAGTAGCACCTCGCCCTGCTCTTTGAACAGGATGGAGCGTCCACGGAAGAACACATAGGCACGAACCTTGTTGCCCTCCTCAAGGAACTCCTTGGCGTGCTTGAGCTTGAACTGATAGTCGTGCTCATCGGTCTGGGGTCCGAAGCGGATTTCCTTGACCTCCACCTTCACCTGCTTGGCCTTCATTTCCTTCTGGCGCTTCTTCTGCTGGTAGAGGAACTTGGAGTAGTCGATAAGACGGCAAACGGGCGGATTGGCATTGGGGGAAATCTCCACGAGATCCACACCCTGCTCACGGGCCATGTTCAATGCATCACGGGTGGGAACGACTGTACTTCCTTCCTCCCCTACAATGCGAACTTCACGCACGCGTATCTGGTCGTTGATACGGTACTGATTCTTCAATTTGTCATTCTTCATCCACTACTTTTTAAGAAATCGGGTGCAAAGGTACTAACTTTCAGCGAATTAACCAAATTTTTATTTGTATTTTTTTCTAAGGAATATAGGAATTCAGGATTTTATTGTCGGTACGGCGTGCCGATATTCCCAAATTCCCAGATTCCTTAGAATAAATTTAGAAGTCTTTCGTCATTTCAGCAACCTGGGCATTTACCTCGTCGATGAACGCCTGGATGGTCTTGACACTCTGCTCACCACCGCCCTGAGGACGCACGGCTACGGTGCCATCGGCAGCTTCCTTCTCACCAACGATGACCATGTAGGGGATACGCTTCAGCTCGTTGTCGCGGATCTTACGGCCCAGTTTCTCATTGCGCAGGTCGATGGTGGCACGTACCCCACCCTCGCTGAACTTCTGGCAGACCTCCTGGGCATAGTCGTTGTATTTCTCCGACAACGGCAGAATAGCCACCTGCTCGGGCGTGAGCCAGAGGGGGAAGTGACCGCTGGTGTGCTCGATGAGTACGGCACAGAAACGCTCCAGAGAGCCGAAGGGGGCACGGTGGATCATGACGGGCGTCTTCTTGGTGTTGTCCTCGTCGGTGTATTCCAACTGGAAACGCTTCGGCAGGTTGTAGTCCACCTGAATGGTACCCAGCTGCCAGCGACGGCCGATGGCGTCCTTGATCATGAAGTCGAGCTTGGGGCCATAGAAGGCTGCCTCGCCTGTTTCAACCTTGGCATTCAGACCCTTCTCCTGACAAGCCTCTACGATGGCCTTCTCAGCCAGTGCCCAGTCCTCGTCGGTACCCACGTATTTCTCGTGGTTGTTGGGGTCGCGCAGCGAGATCTGTGCCTCGTAGTTGAAGCCGAAGGCCGTGAGCACCACGCCGATGATGTCCATCACGTTGAGGAACTCCTGCTTCACCTGGTCGGGACGGCAGAAGAGGTGGGCATCGTCCTGAGTGAACGAGCGCACACGGGTCAGACCGTGCAGCTCACCGCTCTGCTCATAACGATAGACCGTACCGAACTCAGCGATACGCAGCGGCAGGTCCTTATAGGAACGGGGCTTGTTGGCGAAGATCTCACAGTGGTGAGGACAGTTCATGGGCTTCAGCATGTACTCCTCGCCCTCCTCCGGTGTGGTGATGGGACGGAAGGAGTCTTGTCCGTAGTGGGCATAGTGGCCCGAGGTGACATAGAGGCTCTTGCCGCCAATGTGCGGGGTGATAACCTCCTGATAGCCATAACGTTTCTGAACCTTGCGCAGGTGATCCTGCAGGCGCAGACGCAGGTCGGTACCCTTCGGCAGCCAGATGGGAAGCCCCTTGCCCACCTTCTCAGAGAACATGAAGAGTTCCATCTCCTTACCGATCTTACGGTGGTCGCGCTTCTTGGCCTCCTCGAGCATCACGAGATATTCGTCGAGCATCTTCTTCTTCGGGAACGAGATGCCATAGAGACGCTGCATCTGCTCACGGCTGGCATCGCCACGCCAGAAAGCACCAGCGACGGAGGTCAGCTTGATGGCCTTGATCTCACCGGTATCCACGAGGTGCGGACCACGGCAAAGGTCGGTGAAGTTGCCCTGCGTATAGGTTGTGATGGAACCGTCTTCCAGATCCTGGTCGATGTGCTCGCACTTGTAGGTCTGGCCGTCGGCAGCGAACTGCTTCAGGGCCTCGGCCTTTGGAACCTCGCGACGCACCACCGGCTCTTTCTTCGAGGCCAGTTCCTTCATCTTTGCCTCAATCTTGGGGAAGTCGCTCTCCTTGATGCTCTCGCCGTCTTTCAGCAGCACATCATAGAAGAAACCATTCTCGACAGCAGGTCCGAAACCGAACTGTATGCCAGGATACAACTCCTGCAGAGCCTCTGCCAACAGGTGGGCGGAGGTGTGCCAGAAGGTATGCTTACCCTGCTCGTCGTCGAACTTGTAGAGCTCAATCTTGGCGTCCTCATTGATGGGACGGTTCAGCTCTACTGTCTCACCGTTAACACCACAGCTTACAACGCTGCGTGCGAGAGCCGGAGAGATGCTCTCTGCAATCTGAAAACCAGTCACGCCCTGCTCATACGAGCGAACAGATCCGTCTGGGAAAGTAATGTTGATCATATCTACAATATATGTTTGAGTTTTGAAATTGCGTGCAAAGGTACGAAAAAAGCCACAGATTGCACAGATATTCGCGGATTTTTTTGAATTTGTGCTGAAAATAATGCTATCTGACGACCATCTTACGTGCAGACTGGCCCTGACGCACCACATAGACACCCGGACGCAGACCGTCGAGACTATGGCCGTAGTACTGTCCGGAGAGGCTGAACACCTGATATGGCAGAGCCAGATCGACATCGCGTTCGACGATGGCATTGGGAACGTAGGTGTAATTCAGTTTCCTGTCCATCCAGGCCAGACGCTCCTTCATGAAGCGACGCACATTCTGCACCTCAGCCGTGTAGCTGCCCCAGAGTTTCGGGTTCTGATGGACTTTCGTATTCATGATGTCCCATCGCA
>Ga0310786_10005513_pt1 | contig 17130 bp, 13 predicted proteins | sample AusTroGonzalo_MG_FD_203881 | JGI IMG/M metagenome (GOLD analysis project Ga0310786, IMG submission 203881) | Bovine rumen microbial communities from tropical cattle in Woodstock, Queensland, Australia - Gonzalo_03 (v2) (version 2) | ecosystem: Host-associated > Mammals > Digestive system >... | reverse complement strand
GCATCTTCCGAAATATAGACAGAAGTATGGAGTCCCTTGAGGGTGATGCTCTCGATACCTATCCCGGCAGGGTTGTCCAATGTCATCACGATGCGCGACAGCATATGGCGGAAGACCATGGTGACAGGCTCTTCCTGAGGCTTGACCTGGCGCTTTGTCGCTATCATCAGGTCGTTCGCCCCGGCTCCGGCGCGCTGGTCCGTTGCGACCTTGAAGGAGGTCGGGAAACCGGTCTTTGCATAAGGATAGAAGGCTTTCAGCGAGCAGGGATCGTCGTCACCGGAATACCATTTCAGGTCGCCGGAGAAAGCCGATCCGTCGTAGGTGAGGAGGGCATTGTCGGCATATACGCTGCCGTCGCCCCTGGTCACGGTAAGCCCGATGCGGTCGCCTGTCTCAAAGTCCACCTCGGTGGCACGGGTTATCACCGGCTCGATCCGCAGGGCGGCCGGCAGTCGCTCCGGCTCCGGCTTCTGGCCGCACGCCGCCATCACCATCGCCGCTCCCATCAATATTACAATCCTTTTCATCGTCATATAGTTTTATATTCATTTCATACTATCACATCCTTCTGACGCAGGTCGAAGGATAACGGTCCTCAGAACGTCCAGCCGAGTTTCAGGGTGGCTGAAACGCGGGAGTTGCCGCCGGGGAGGCCGGCGCCGAATGCGTAGCGGAAGGCGCCATCCGCCTCGACGTATATGCCCCGCGGGAGGTTCCAGCGCAGGAAAGCGGTCAGGTCCGCCTTCGACGCTGTGATGTACTGCATTTCCATATCGTAGTAATCCTGCAGGCGGAAGGGCTCAGTGAGGACGCCACTGTCCTCCGCCGCCAGGCTGTCCTTCTCATCTACCCATCCCGAACCGAAGCCGGCTCCGCATCCGAAATCGAAGTTCCCCCGGTACCAGGCAGGTGAATACGAGACCTTCCAGGTGCCGTACCCGCACTCTGTCACATAAGGGTACATCTGCGAGGCGGTCGCATCCACGGATTCTATATCGAGGGCCATACGCTGCTCGAAACCCGGACGGACCACCTCCGCCTCGATGCCCTCCCGTACGATCTCCCGGGCGAGGATGCGGTTGGAGCCGAGTTCCTCGGTGACGGTGACGCCGCCCGAGACGACCTTCTCCAGGACGGTCTCGTCATTGGTCTGATATCTCCATCCGTAATATTCGCGCAGATAGAGCGTCCTGCCGGGGAAGCGGAATATCTCCACGAGGTGAGCATTGATGTTGTGGCTAGGGAAGCGGTACCACACCGACTGCTTCTCCCCTGCCGTACCCGAACCGTAAAGGTATTCGAAATCAGCATAATAACTCTTCCCGAAACCGGTCTGCAGGCCCACTCCGTGGAACTGCTCCTGCTGCGGGAAGCCCTGCACCCCGGCCTCGTCGAGGTGTACGCCGCTGCCGCTCCACACCTCATATTTACCGTAGTACAAGCCTTTATCGAGGAAGGCGTAGTACGATGACTCGCCCGTTCCGACCTGCTCCGCGACTATGCTCTCGCTGGTCTTGCGGTATATGTAGTTGACACCCAGCGTCAGGTCCCCGGAAGGGGTGGTATATGTCACGCCGGGCGAAACGGTCATGTCAAGCAAGTAGTCGGTGTGGCGCAAGTCCTTGCGCTTGGCGTAGTTGGCGGAGGTGAAGTCCATCGAGGAGCCGAGGCGCCAGCCGCCGGCGAGGTCTATGGACACGGCTCCGTCGAAGGCATAGGTCTGGCGTGTCTTGCGTCCTGGCGTGAATTCCAGTACATCCAGAGGGAAATATCCCGGGCGTAGAGACATCGATCCGCACATGTCCGGGCCCGACATCTGTCCGAATGAGAATTCCCCCTTCATCGAAAAACGGTCAAGATGCTTGACGGTGGCGGCCTCAGCACCGGCTTCCCAAGGGGAGTCAGCCTCCCAACTGCGATGGAAACCGCCCCTCGAAGCCCCTGCGTACAATTCCGCATAGGATACGCTCCCGGTCCGGACCTCCCTCAGACCTGCGGCGTTGGAGCCGGCAAGCCAGGGGTTGTCCCGGAGGGCACGGTCGTACGGGCGCGTCTGCGCCAGGGCGGCCAGCGCGAAGCACAGGGCCGCCACGGCGGCGAGCGCCCGCCTACTCATGCAGTGACTGTACTTCGCGTTCATAGAAATCAACGGATGAATTGTTGGTGTCCTTCAGTACTTCGTAGCCGGCGGAGGCGCTGAGCGCCTCGTCCGTCCGGCGGAAGAGGGTGTGTCCGAGATAAGTGTCGGACAAGGTGACGTATCCGGCGTCCAGCGAGGGCGCCAGGCGCTTAGCATTGGCAGAGGAAGTGCCGCTGAATACCTCCACGGCGTCCACCACCCAGTCGAGCGGCACGGCCGCCACCTGGGCGGTCGATCCGCCGGGTATGGGTATCACCGCCCCTTCGGTCTGCGCCCATTCCCTCATGGTCGTGCCCCTGGCGCGGTACAGCACCACCGCCGGGGAGTTGATGGAGAAGGTGTAGGCATTGGCTATGCCCGTCTTCACCACCACCTCAAGGTAATGGTCCCGCGCGATGTTTCCGCCCGGCGCGGGATGGTATGCGGTATTGTTGAAATAAGTGCTGTTGTAGCAAACGAAATATCCCGGCCTGTCGAGGTTCACCGACAGCGGGAACTGAGCCGAATGGTCTATGGCGCCCTTCAGGCACACCACGGCATCCTCCCCGGGCTGCAGCGGGAACGAGTTCCCGTCGCCGCCGAACTGCCACACGGCCTCCGAAACGGGGACATAAGCCGGGAAAACGCTCTCCCCCGACGAAGGATCCTTCGACACGAAGGGATTGGTGGCCATCGCGTTATAAGGATGCAGGGAGCCTATGCACAGGCCGTCGAGGTACTGGACCCTGAAGTCATTGTTGTGCAGTATGACGTACTGGTCGTACTGGTAGTTGCCCTCCTGCGGCAGGCGTTTGCAGCCGCCGCAGTATATTTCCTTGATGACAATGGTTCCGGCCCGGGAATGGAGCAGTTTCAGCGACAGGGCGGCCCCGGTCAGGCCCAGGCGGACCTTGTCCGCAGCACCGTTGAATATGTCCTCCCCGTCCATGTCGCTGACGTTCACGCGGTAGAGGCCCGCCGGGACGCGGAAGACGGCTGCGCCGTCCGCGTCGGTCGCGGCCTCGTACGCCGCCCCGAGATTGATCTCCTCCAGCCGTACCGGCACACCGGCGCGGGCCCTGTCGGCATAGCCTTCAGGATACTGCGCCACCACCGTCAGCGTGCAGAGAGTATTCCCGTAAGGCTCCCCGACGTCAGGCAGGGTGCAGGCCCGGACGAAGGGAAGCAGGGCAAGGAGTATAATCAGCGTACGTCTCATTTCCATCAGAATTTGAGCCTGCAGGTGAGGCCATAGTAGAATGCCGGAGTGAATATCGCTCCGACCCCGGTGGCCTTCGAGACCACATAGGGACGGGAGTTGGTGAAGTTGTTGGCGAAGAAAGACAGGCTGACGTGGTCGCCTATCTCCTTCGTGAGGCTGAGATTGGCGGACATATAAGGGCCGTAGCCGTCCCGGGCGAACAGGAAGGCGTTGGCGGACTTCAGGATGAGATTCGAGAAGGCCGGATCCGCCGCCTCGGCATCCGTAAAAGGATGCACGGCGCCGTCGAGGTCCATGTAAGCCACCGGCCTTACAGCCGTGTACGATCCTCCGTCGTAAATACTTCCCCCGGAAGGGGTCTTGCCTTCGGCGGAGACGTTGAAGGCGTATTCCCCGCCGTCTAGCACCGACAGGTTGCGCGAACGCGTGAGCAGCGAGGCCTCCAGCCTGAAGGAGATGATGAGGCGGGCCTGGGGGATATGCGTGATGGCCGTCAGGTTGGCGTCGAGGTTCTGCGTCTCCTTTCCGTTCACTGCCGCCGTGCCGCTCCCGCCGTTGGCATAAATGCCCACGTACGGGTACGAGCGGTCCGGCAGCGAAGGGTGCGACCAGCCGTTCACGTAATAGTATGAGAGCGACTCGTCCACGGTGCGCGTCCAGACATAGGACGCGTCCAGACGGAACTGCGTGAAAATGGGCTCTATCTGCGGGAAATCCACGGTCAGTTCGGCTCCGGCGCGGTCCATGTCCGCTCCGTTGTCCTGCCTGGTGGATTTCACGAAAGTGCGGTCAGTCACCTTCAGGTCCATAGGTATCCACCATTCGCCCTCCCCTTCCCTGACGAAGACGGCCCCTCCCTGATTGTCGACCCGTATCATCGGGTCGTCCCCGGCTGCGAAGCCCTCGGGCCTCTGCATTATGTTGTAAGAGAAAGGCTCATACAGGCTGGAGTACTTGTAAGGGAAGGAGGTCCTGTTCCAGAATCCCACCAGGGAGATCTTGGTACCCAGCACACTGGCATCGATCCCGACCTCCGCGTTGCGGCCGCGCTGCCAGCGGAGCGAAGGGTTGAAGACTGTCGTGTAAGGCTGGGTGTAATACACATAGGAAGAGGAACTTCCGTGCGCGAAGCCGAAGGTCTGGATGTCGCGGTACTCCGGCTTGGGGTAGAGGATGTAGAAGGAAGGGAGTTTCTCGGTGATGCCCCAGCCGGCCCTCACGGAGAACGCCTCGCTGAACTGCCACTTGACGTTCACGCGGGGCGAGATGGTCTGCATCCCCTCGTACTGCGTACCGGCGATGTACACGTCCTCGAAGCGCAGGCCCGCGACGGCCTGGACCTTCGTGCCTCCCAGAGGCAGGGTCAGGTCCTCCTCGGCATATGCCGAGATGTTGTGCATGAAGGGGAAATCGGTGTAAGGACGGGGCCTGTAGCCATTCGCCGCAAGGGACGGGTCCTCATAATACTCTCCCGCGCCGACGTTCCCGTCGGCCTTCCACTGCACTCCGGCCTTGGTATTGCTTCTCCATTCGCCGCTCCGGCGGTTCAGTTCATACTTGAAGGAGGCGGCGAAGTCCAATTCCTTCGAATCCACAATCTGGTCGGAATACCAGGTCAGAGGAAGGCGGTCGGCAAGGTAATACCCCTCCGTCTCGGAATGCACCGCAGGCTGGTTGGAGCCGTAGGTGTTGAACTTCCGCACATGCGAAAGATTGTCAGCGAAGTTCACCGAGGCGTCTACCTTGAGATTGGTCGCCCAGGGTTTGTTGACGAGCCAGGTAAGGGCGGTATTCGCCCTGAAGGTATTGTCCCTCGCCTTGGAGAACTCTCCCGAGAAGGCGTCGGGATCGTCCTCGGAGTTCATTCCTCCGAGGTTGCCGGAAGCGCCCGCCTCGAAGCGGAGCACCTTGGCGAAGGTATTGGAGTAGCCGAGGGTGAGGCCGCGGCGCGTGTACGACTCGTAGGGCGATACGAGTTTCTTCGTCGCCCGAGCCCACTCCGCCCCGAGATTCAGCACGCCGCGGCCCTCCTGCAGGTCCACTCCCTTGGAGACGGAGGTCTGCCAGGTGCGGGGGTTGACGGAGAAAGAGACGTTGAGGGGCGTGCGGCCCTTGCGGGTGTGGATGCGTACCATTCCGCTGTTAAGATCGCCGTATTCGGCTGAGGGAACGCCGGTTATGACCTCGACGGACTCGACGTTGTCCACGGCTATGCTGCGGGTGTCCACGCCGCCCGGCGCGCCGAAGCCGGCGTTGTTGCCGAGGCGGACGCCGTCCACCTCGAGCGCCGTGGCGAAGGCGGCGTTGGCTGCGCCCGAGCCGCCGGAGCGCAGCGAAAAGGACTCCGAACTGGTAAGGTCGGGGTTGGAGGTCTTGCCGCCGGGCAGCAAAGCCGCCATGTCGGTCATGCTGGACAGCTGCAGATGGTTGAGGGCGTCGCGCCCCAGGGTGTGGGACGTGCCGACGCCCTCCTTGGGCTTCTGGGCCGTCACCACAACCTCCTTCAGGGCGAGCGAACTCTCCTGCATCCTGATCACGAGCCCCTGGACCTCCGCCTTCACGTCGATTTCCAGAGGGGTGTCGACGTATCCGAGGCAAGTGGCGGTCAGTGTGTATTTTCCAGGCTGCACGCCCTTGATGCCGAAACGGCCGTCGGAGTCGGTCACGGCCCAGAGGCCGCCGTCCAGCGTGACGACGGCGCCGGGCAGCGGCGTGTCCCCGGACGCGTCAAGGACGCGCCCGGACACGCCGTACACTGCCGGCGCCGCTGACGACACGGCGGCCGCCAGCAGCGCAAGCAACAGCGTTATGACCGCCCTACGGCCCAAGGCGTCAGTCCTTTACGCAGCGCACTGCGGCCGCGATACGGTAACTGAGCTTGGACCCGTTTGCGGTGAATTCGGCTTCAGTCGCCTTGTTCGTCATGGGCATCAGGCCGAAGAACTGGACATTGGTCATGACCCCGTCCTTGAGAGTGACACCGGCATAGGTCGAGCCGCAGATAAAGCCGGACGAGATGTAATCGTAGTTCGCGGCCTTGCCCATCAGGGTACCGGAAGTCTTGGTGTTGTCCTGGATGGTGACAGCTCCGCAGGCGTAGAGGTTGAAACCGTCCTCGTTCAGCATCTTGATGGAGCCGTTCTTGCCGTCGTAGTACGGAGAGGACTCGTTGGTGGAAGCGCCGACAGACTTTCCGACGAGGCCGAGATAGTCGGAGAGGGTAGGTATATGCCATCCCTCAGGGCATACACCCTGCACGCCCTCAAGGGTCCTCGCGACTTCCTCGCTCACGATGTCGCCCACTTTCAGGCCGAGAGCCACTTCGCTCTGATACAGGTAACCCTGTTCCTTGACATCCTCGGCAGTGCCGAACACGGCCTTGCCACCGCTGACGACGACGGGCATATAAACTCCCGCGGTCACGTTGTTGAGGTCGGAGCAGGCTTCCGTATAGCCTTCAGGGAGATACCTGAGATTATCGGCCATCCAGACCTTCCCGTCAGCCATCCTGGCCGTGCGGTACTTCTCGCCAGCATACTCCAGGCCGTTCCACTCCTTGGTCAGGGGCACGAATTCGGAAGAAATCTCGGTGACGCTGTCGGACAGCACGATGGCGACGGCGGCACCGCACTCACCCTTGAAGAAAGCTGCATCGAGACCCGAGGCGTCAATCTTGACCGTAAGCAGACCGCTGGGATCGATGACGGGAGCGGAGACACAATCCAACTCCTTCGTGAAATCATCGAGGGAACGGGTGGAGGGCTTGACGGAGACCGGGGTCACGCGGATGGAACCCTCTTCGGCGGCCTCCTTGAGGGAAACCGCGGCGGAGACGGGACGAATCATGAAATTCATCGTCACCACTGCATCATCGGCATCGAAATAATATACCGTGGCCATGCCGTCGGTGTAATCAGGGATGTATGTCAGGGACTTGACCGCCTTGAGAGGATAATTCTCCGCCAGCGGAAGGCGGTAGACCGTACCGTCGATGAGGGTGATGACGACCACTCCGTCCTCGGAGGTGACACTCTCGAAGAAAGCGTCTCCGTCCTGGCCGTCCTGGCCGTCCTGGCCATCCTGACCGTCCTGACCGTCCTGACCGTCCTGACCGTCCTGACCATCCTGACCGTCAATACCGTTCCTGAGGGTGATGGTCGTTCCATTGGTCAGTGTAATGACATAGCCGTCAGAGGTCTGCTGCATTCCGGAAATGGAATAATTGCCCTGTACGGCAGCCTGCAGCTTGGCTACGTCGGACTTGAGGGTGCTGATGTCGGACTCGGCCGTCTTCATGCGCGACTCGAGGTCGTTTATCTTCTGGCAGCCGCAAATCAAAGCCGCGGCAAATACCAAACCAACAATTAACTTTTTCATATTCTTTAATTTAAGATGATTATTCTTCTGTTACTGCTTCATGGCCAATGGCTATCACGCACAGCACCCCGAACTCCTCGCGGATGCCGAGCAGGCCGCGGAGGTACTCCTCGGCCGTGCCGCGTGAGGGATCGTCCTTCGAGCGCAGGCGCTCGCGGACGTGTACCCAGCAGCTGCCGAGGTCGAGGGCCGTCGCGGCCAGCTGGATGAAGGTCGCGGAGATGGAAGCGTTCTCCACCCAGATGTCCGACTTGGAACGGTCACCCATCACCACGATCGCGGCGGGAGCCCCCTTCACGAAGGCCGAGCCGTGGTCGCGCATCTCGGAGAGGGCCTGGAGCGTGTCCTTGTCCTCCACGATCATGAAAGCCGTGCTGTGGCTGTTTCTGGACGAGGGAGCGGTCTGCGCGATGCCGATGATGGCATCCAGCAGCTCCCGCTCCACGGGCTCATCGGTGAACTTTCTCACCGAATGGCGCTTTTCAATTACTTCAAGGAAATCCATAATATCAATTCAAACCTGTTTCTTCAAGTATCCTGTCCATGTGGGCATAATTGCGCAAGGTCCATATGACGAAGCGTATGTCCACGTTGACGCACATGTTGTATCCGGGCACGTAACTTACGTCGCTGGCGAGCGATTCCTTGTTGCCGTCGAAAGCCAGGCCGATGAGACGCCCCCGGGCATCCAGCACCGGCGAGCCGGAATTGCCTCCGGTTATATCATTGTCCGTCAGGAAGTTGGCATTGAACTCCATTCCGGGGAAGCTGTTGTTGCAATGCTCCTCCAGCAACGCCTTCCAGTCCGGCTTGAGGTTGAAGTCGTACGAGTCGGGGTCGTACTTCTCGAGTATGCCGCGCGGGCCGGAGCGCCAGGAGTACCAGACCCCGTCGTGCGGCTCGTAGCCTCCGACTGTGCCATAGGTGATTCGCATCGTACTGTTGGCGTCGGGGTACTGCGTGACGCCCTTGTCGAGACGCATCTGATACAGGGCTCGGGTATACTCCCTGCCAAGGTCCGTGACGGTCTCCTCGCCCGGGGTGGCGGCTATGGCGTCGTTGAATACCGAAACGCTCACGTCGGAGAAAAACTTGTACAGGGGGTCGTCGTACAAGGGCTCCATCTCCGAACCATCCATGGTCAGGAAACGCGTGATGCGTTTCTCGTCGGTCATCCAGCTGACATCCCAGGTATTGGCCAGGAAGGCCTCCATGTCATCCTTGTACAGGTAGAAGAGTTCCTTCTGGAAAGGGCCCCAGTAGCAACTGTCGACGTTGGTGTAGTAAGTCCCGGCCGCATAGCGGAAGAGGTCGCGCTCCACGCGAAGGTCCATCTCCGCGTACTGCGAAGCGTCGGTGGACTGCATGTTCTTCACCCTCTGCGGGTCGCCGAGGGCGCTGCGGATGGACTTGAGGCGGGTGGCTATGACACCCAGCCTCGTGCCCCGCACCATCGTCTCGCGGTAGCAGACCAGGTTCGCCTCCGCCACGGAGATGGCGGAGTACTTGGAATCGAGCTTGTCCAGCAAACCGCCCCACTTCGCAGTCCTCGAAGGATCCGAGTCTATCCAGGCGCGGAGTTCACGTTCCTTCTCGCGCCTGTCTGCCGCGACCCCGAAACGCGTGAAGCACTGTACCATCCCTTCGTTGTTCTCCTGCACGTTCGAGAGACTGAAATAATAGTCCGCATACTTGAGGCGTACCTCAGGGTCGGCGTTCATCCAGGAGTTGACGATGGCCATCTGGTCGCCGCGGATGGTGTTGGAGACGGGGTAATTGTAATACTCAAGATAATTTATCTTGGCGGCGGAGGCGTAGCGGTCCGTCCTTCCGGGATAGCCTATCACCATCGCGAAATCGCCCTCGTTATATCCATCGAGGGATATCTCGAGTTTGCGCAAAGGCTTGAGAGGGACATTGTCCGGAGAATAGTCAGCAGGCTTGCCGTCCGGACCGGTGTAGATCCGGTAAAGTGCGAAATCGCATTTGTGCTGGGGCCACTCCCAATTGTCGATGTCCCCGCCGAAGGCGGAGATGCTCACGGGCGGGGCCGCGACCAGCCTGATGTCAGTATATACCTCATAGAGAGCGAGATAGTACTTCGAGCCGCTCCACATCGAGGAGAGCGAGGCCTCCAGGCCGGTCTGCTCGGAGTACTTCCTCTCGATCAGGGAACCAAGGCGGCGGGACCCGAGTGTCTGGCCCGTCCTTTCGGCCTCGGCCATCATTTCCAAAGCCTCATCCGTGACGTCCAGGACGCGCTTCAGGAAGTAGATGCTCTTGCCGCGGATGGGGACTTCATCCCTTGCCGTCATGGCCCAGAAGCCGTCCTCGAGATAGTTGTGCTCGGGAGTGCTGAGGGCGTGTACGTCGCTGTACGCGCAGTGGTGGTTGGTGATGACCAGGCCCTTGTCGGAGATGATGCTGCCGGTGCAGCCGAAATCCAGCGAGAGGACGGCGTCCTTGAGGGAGGAACCGTCCGCGTCGGCGTTGTAGATCTCGTTGGCGGACAGTTTGAGGCCCCTTGCCTGCATGTCAGCCTCCAGTGCCTTCGTGATAGCGTTGATCATCCACATTCCCTCGTCCGCGCGGGCGGGAAGGGCAGCCAGAAGGAAGGCCGCCAGAAGGGTAAAGGTGATTCTTTTCATTGCAACGGTCATTTTCCGGCTACGGCGTCTATCTCCACGAGCGCGCCCATCGGAAGGGCTGCGACCTGGTAGCAGACGCGCGCAGGCTTCATTTCAGGGAAAAACTCCGCATATACGGCGTTCATTGCGCCGAAATCGGCGATGTCCTTCAGCAGGACCGTGGTCTTCACGACGTCGCCGAAGCCGAGGCCAGCCTCCTCGAGGACGGCCCCTATGTTCGTCAGGGACTGGCGCGTCTGCGCCTCTATGCCTTCCGGCATCCTGCCGGAGGAGGGGTCAATGGGCAACTGCCCGGATAGGAAAAGCGTGCCGTTAAGTTCCACGGCCTGGGAATAAGGTCCGACGGCCTTCGGCGCCTTGGGCGATGCGATGGTCTTTTTCATGTCAATCAAGAATTGTTAACTAACAAAGTTAACAAAATAGCCGCGAAAAAGGAAGAAGCCAGCCGAATAATCATTATATTTGGGGAGGACATCATTTACTTCCGCTATGAAAAAGAACAGGCTTTACATCATCGCGGCACTCGCCGCCACCATCCTTACTGCATCCTCCGCATTCGCACAGGAGACCAAGGAATATCCCGTCCAGGAGCCGATGCGCCCGGGAATGACCGAGTACTGGACCCCGCAGCCGCGCATCGTCACCCCGGGGGCGCAGGCCACGGCCAGCGCCCCTTCCGACGCCGTCGTCCTCTTCGACGGGCGCGACCTTTCGGCCTGGGAGAGCGCCAAGGACGGCTCCCCCGCCCTCTGGACAGTCCACGACGGCATCGTCACGGTGGACAAGAAGGCCGGAGACATACGCACGAAGGAGTCCTTCGGCAGCTTCCAGCTGCACATCGAATGGTGCATCCCGCCGATGGAAGAGCGTTTCAGGAGCCAGGAGCGCGGCAACAGCGGCGTGTACCTGCAGGAAATGTACGAGATCCAGGTCCTGGACAGTTACGAGAACGAGACATACGTCAACGGCCAGGCCGCATCGGTCTACAAGCAGACCCCTCCCCTGGTGAACGCGATGCGCGCCCCGGGTGAGTGGAACGTATATGACATCATATACACCGCCCCGGTTTTCAAGGAAGACGGCTCCTACCTCTATCCTCCCCGCGTGACTGTCCTCCACAACGGGGTCCTGGTCCAGAACAATACAGAGATCCAGGGCACGACGGAATACATCGGACTCCCCCGCGTCCGTCCTCACGGTGACGGCCGCATCCTCCTCCAGAGCCACGGCGATCCCAGCCCCGGCATCAGTTACAGGAACATATGGCTGCGTCGTCTTTAGGCTCGTCGCGTGAGACCGGGGCGCCCGGGCGCCGCGTCCTCGTGCTCGCCGCATGGCGCAGCGAGGACAGGGCGCTCCGCGCCATGGTCACCAGGCTCAAGGAACTGGTACCCTGCGAGTTCGACATCATCAACCTCTGCAGCCCCACGGCCGTGCGCTACCTTGACTCGTCGCGGACGCTGTACGGGCGCATCCGCCTTTACAATGCGGCGGTATTCGCCCTAACGGCCCGCGACGGCGCCTCCTCCCCCGCCCTGACGCTCCCATCGGAGCGTCTGCCGCTCTCGCGCCACCTCGTCCGCCGCGTCCCGGCGGGCTATCTCGTCGACGGCCCCTGCGAGCCTGAGCTCGCCCAGGCCGTCGACGCCCACGCCCGCGCCTGGCACCTTCTTCCCCTCGCCACCGCCTCTGACGACGAAAAAGGCGGCGACGGGGTCGAAACCCTCGCCGCCGCCCTCATGAGAGCGTTGGAATAACCATTAAATCGTGCCCTGCTCGAGCATGGCGGTGGCGACCTTCATGAAGCCGGCGATGTTGGCGCCCTTCACATAGTCGACCGTACCGTCGGGCTGCGTGCCGTACTTGACGCACTGCTCGTGGATGGACTTCATGATGAAGTGCAGTTTCTCGTCGACCTCCTTGCCGCTCCAGGAGATGTGCTCGGCGTTCTGGGTCATCTCAAGACCCGAAGTGGCGACACCGCCAGCATTGACGGCCTTGCCGGGAGCGAAGAGGATGCCGTTGTTCTGGAAGTAGCGGATGGCGGCGGGCTGGCAGCCCATGTTGGAGACCTCGCAGCAGCAGAAGCAGCCGTTGGTCTTCAGTTCCTTCGCATCCTCCTCGGCGAGTTCGTTCTGGAAGGCGCAAGGGAGGGCGATGTCCACGGGAATGCTCCAGCTCTTCTTACCGGGGGTGAAGACGGCCTTCTCGGGGAAGCGGGTGGCCATGTCCTCGACGCGGTCGCGGTTGGAGGCGCGCATAACGAGCATATAGTCTATCATCTCCTTGGTGATGCCGTCGGGAATGTGGCAGACACCGTCCGGGCCGGATATTGCCACGACCTTGGCGCCGAGCTCGGTGGCCTTGATGGCTGCGCCCCAGGCTACGTTGCCGAAGCCGGAGAGGGCGACCTTCTTGCCGACGATGTCGATGCCGGCCTTCTCCAGGAGATGATGGGTGAAATAGAGGGCGCCGAAGCCGGTGGCCTCCGGACGGAGGATGGAGCCGCCCCAGGTGCCGCCCTTGCCGGTCAGGACGCCGGTATTGTACTGGCGGGCGAGTTTCTTGTACATGCCGTAGAGGTAGCCGATCTCGCGGCCGCCCACGCCGACGTCACCTGCGGGAATATCCTGGTCGGGACCGATGCAGTTCCACAGCTCAAGCATGAATGCCTGGCAGAAACGCATGATCTCGTCGTTGGACTTACCCTTGGGATCGAAGTCGGAACCGCCCTTTGCACCACCCATAGGAAGGGTCGTGAGGGCGTTCTTGAAGGTCTGCTCGAAGCCGAGGAACTTCAGCATCGAAGGGGTGACTGCCCTGTGGAAGCGGAGGCCTCCCTTGTAGGGACCGATGGCGCTGTTGAACTGTACGCGGTATCCGGTATTGGTGCGGACCTCGCCCCTGTCGTCCACCCACGTCACGCGGAAGGTGAAGATGCGGTCGGGCTCGACCATGCGTTCCACTATCTTTGCCTCTTCGAATTCGGGATGCTGGTTATATACTTCCTCTACGGATTCCAAAACCTCCTGTACCGCCTGGAGATACTCGCTCTCACCGGGGTACTTGGCCTGGAGCCTGGCCATGATGTCTGATGTTTTCATTGCTTGGTTATGATAAATGCAATAATGTGGTTATTAATAATTTAATGAACTTCTACTGTACTTGCCAGGTAGAGCCGCTGTGCAGCAGTTCGTCCATGGAGTGTATCCTGGACTTGACCATCACGTCCTTCACCTGGTCGCGGACGCCGTCATCATAGGTGATGTCCTTGACGTCGCGGATGACGCCGAGGGCCACCGGATAAGCGGGTCCCTTCATGTCAGCGAGGGCCATGTGGATGCTGATATTGTCCTTGTGGGCGTCGTGGACGAGGATGTCCTCCTCGGTGAATCCTCCCTCGCCGATGCGCACCACGCGCATCTTCTTCCCGTCATAGACGAGGCCCTTGTCGCGGTTCTTGCCGAAAATCATCTTCTCTCCCTGGCGGAGGATGATGGTGTTGTCGGCGCGAAGCGCAGGGTCGGAGAGGCTCTTGTGGGCGCCGTCGTTGAAGATGACGCAGTTAGTGAGGAACTCCACCACGGAGCAGCCGTCGTGCAGGGCGGCCGCAGTCATTATCTCCTCGTTGAGCTTCAGCTCCACGTCCAGCGAGCGGGCGAAGAAGGTGCCCTTCGCTCCCAACACGAGCGAACCCGGGTTGAACGGATGCTCGACCGTACCGTAAGGCGAGGTCTTGGTGATGGCGCCGAACTTGGAGGTAGGCGAATACTGGCCCTTCGTCAGACCGTAGATCTGATTGTTGAAGAGCATGATGTTGATGTCGATGTTGCGCCTGATGGCGTGGATGAAGTGGTTTCCGCCGATGGCGAGGGCATCGCCGTCTCCGCAGGCCTGCCAGACCGTCAAAGTAGGGTTGGCCACCTTTATGCCGGTGGAAATGGCGGTAGCGCGGCCGTGGATGCTGTGGAAGCCGTACGTGTCCATATAGTAAGGCAGGCGCGAGGAGCATCCGATGCCGGACACCACCACGTAGCGTTCCTTCTCGTAGTTGAGGGCCTGGCTCACCTTGGGGAGGGCCCGCTGGAGAGCGGCCAGCACCGCATGGTCTCCGCAGCCGGGGCACCAGCGGACTTCCTGGTCACTCTTGAAATCCTTGAATGTCAAATATGCCATGGTCTACAATGCCTCGGTTATGGCCCCGACGAGCTCGTTCACGAGGAACGGCTGGCCCTGGACCTTGTTGAACTGGAGATAATCGTACTGCGGGAAGATGCCGCGCAGGTAATTCACGAACTGGCCGCTGTTGAGTTCGCACACAATGATCTTCTCGAAACGCGAGAAGACCTCCGCGGTGTTCTTCGGAAGCGGAAGGATGTAGTCGAAATGGGCGAAGGACACGTCCCGGCCCGCATCGCGCACTTCGTGCACGGCGGACAGGATGTGGCCGTAGGTGCCGCCCCAGCCCACTACGAGGAGTTTGCCGGAATCCGGACCGTCCACCTCGAGCTGAGGGATGAAGTCGGCGATCTTCTGCACCTTGGCGGCGCGCTCGGCGACCATCATCGCGTGGTTCGCCGGGTCGGTGGAGAGCACGCCCTCGTGGGTCTTCTCGAGACCGCCGACGCGGTGCTCGAAGCCCTTCTGGCCCGGCAGGGCCCAGCGGCGCACGAGCGTCTCGGGGTCGCGCTCGAAGGGATAGAACTTGTGGCCTTCCTCAAGCACACCGTCGACGAAAGGCGGCTTGATCTCGGGATAGTCGGCCATCGCGGGGATGCGCCAGGGCTCGGAACCGTTGCCCAGGAAGCCCTCCGACAGGAGGATGACCGGGGTCATGTGCTCCAGGGCTATCTTCGCGGCGTTGAAGGCCGCGTCGAAGCAGTGCGCGGGCGAATGCGAGGCCACGATGGGAATCGGGCACTCGCCGTTGCGGCCGTAAAGGGCCTGCGTGAGGTCGGTCTGCTCGGTCTTGGTCGGCAGGCCGGTCGAAGGGCCGCCGCGCTGGACGTCCACGACGACCAGCGGCAGCTCGGCCATGACGGCCAGGCCGAGGGCCTCGCTCTTCAGCGAGAGGCCGGGGCCGGAAGTCGTGGTGACGGCGAGGTTGCCGGCAAAGGAAGCGCCGATGGCGGTGCAGATGCCGGCTATCTCGTCCTCAGCCTGCAAAGTCTTGGCGCCCAAGCTCTTGTGTATGGCGAGTTCCTCGAGGATCGCGGTAGCCGGAGTGATGGGATAGGAGCCGCAGAAGAGGGGCAGGCGAGACTTCTCGGAAGCGGCGAGCAAGCCCCAAGCGGTGGCCTGGTTGCCGGTTATGTTGCGGTAGGTGCCCTTCTTGAGTTTCGCGGGAGCGACCGTGTAGGTGTTCGCTATGGCCTGGATATTGGCGGCGTAGTTGAATCCGTCCTTCAGGACTTTCGTGTTGGGTTCTATCACCTCGGGGTGCTTCTTCGCGAACTTGCGCTCAAGATACTGGTAGATGTACTCCAGCGGCCTGTTGTAGATGTAGCAGGCCATGCCGAGGGTGAACATGTTCTTGCACTTGTGGACGGCCTTCGCATCCATCCCGAAATCCTTTAGGCTCTCCTCGGTGAGGGTGGTGATGGGCGAGACGATGAGGGTCCTGTCCTCGACGTGGAGCTCGGTGAAGGGATTCTCCGTCTTGAAACCGGCCTTCTTCATGCCGGCCTCGTCGAAGGAATCCTCGTCGACGAGGATCATTGCGGTGGGCTTGCACCATTTGGCGTTAGCCTTGAGGGCGGCGGGGTTCATCGCGACCAGCATGTCGCAGAAATCGCCGGGGGTATTGACGTCCCCGCTGCCGATGTGGACTTGGAAGCCAGATACTCCGGAAACGGTGCCATGAGGCGCGCGTATCTCCGCCGGATAGTCCGGGAAAGTGGATAATTCGTTGCCGTATATGGCCGACATATCGGCAAAAAGAGACCCGGTGAGCTGCATGCCGTCACCTGAATCTCCCGCGAAACGAATTACAACATCTTTAGTATCAATTACCTTGTGTTGCATTACGGTTATGTTGGTTATTAGTTATGTGGAGAAAAAGGGGCGGAACATCCCGTTCCGCCCCCTAAAAGAGTCCTATTACTGCTGTGCCTGTGCGGCGGCCTGGAGTTCCGCCTGCAGGGTCTCGAGGGTCCTGCCCTCGGGGATATTAAGTGCCTTGCGTGCGGCGGGGGTGATGTCCGTGCTCTGGGCCGGGTCGAGGTAGAGCATCGAATTGGCGTCGAAGACATAGATGTATCCGCCGGCCTTCGCTATCTGGGCGACGGTCTCGCGGGCCTTCTGCTCGATGGGGGCGATCAGGTCGTTCTGCTGGGCGGCGAGTTCCTGCTGGATGTTGGTCTGGAACTCGGTGATGCGCTGCTCCATGTCGACAAGTTCCTTCTCCTTGCTCTCACGGACAGTCTGGGTCCAGGTGGAAGCCTTCTGCTGGTACTGGGTGGCCTTGCTCTGATACTCTTCGATCATTGCCTGGTAGGTTTCGGAAGCCTCCTGCGAGGAAGCGTTCATAGCCTCGCGGGCGGTGTCCATCTCAGGCATGAGGTATACCAGTTCCTGGAAGTTGACGTGCGCGAACTTGGGCTGTGCGAAAGCCGCGGCGGAAACAAGCGCCATAGCGGCGAACAAGAGGATTTTTTTCATATTACAGTTACGATTTTGATTTATTCATTAGAATTGTTGACCGATTACGAAATGGAACTGGCTCTTGCCGTTCGTGGCATCGTCGAAGCCGTAGCCCCAGT